>Ga0247740_1000295_pt1 | contig 26269 bp, 26 predicted proteins | sample UWRJL148409B2_FD_180942 | JGI IMG/M metagenome (GOLD analysis project Ga0247740, IMG submission 180942) | Plant litter microbial communities from Arlington Agricultural Research Station in Wisconsin, United States - UWRJ-L148-409B-2 | ecosystem: Environmental > Terrestrial > Plant litter >...
AAAACACGTTCGGCAGATCGAGCACGCTAGCCACCGGGTACAGCGTGGGGGGAAGCTGCACCGAGAGCGCGCGCTTGGCCGCTTCCAACGCGGACGGCAGATCGCCCGAGCGGTCGAGCGCGACCGAAAGGCCAAAGTAGGCGCCCGCGATCAGATCGGGCTGTCTCGAAATCGCGAGCGCGTTGCGATAGCCGCGCACGGCGCGGCTCAAGTTGCCCAATGCCATCTCGCTTTCGGCCAGGTTCGCCAGCAGGTTTCCGCGCGAGTCCGGGTCCCAAGTGCGCTCCAACGCGCGCAGGTACGCCGCGTGCTCGGTCTCGCGATCACCCATTTTTGCGGCCGCAATCGCTAGATCGGACAAGCCGCGCGCGGCCAGGGGGCTGTCCGGTGCGTCGCGCAGCGCGCGTTCCAACATGCAGCGCGCTTCAGGCTCGCGCCCCGCCTGGGAGTCGAGCAAGGCGCCGCCGATCAAGTACTCCAAGCGTGGGTCGAGCACGATGTCGGGCGCGGGCGGCGGCAGTGTTCCCGGCGCGCTGCCCAGCCGCACCAAGCAGGGCCAACTCGCCCGCCCGAGCTGCGTGAGCGCGATCGCCCCCGCCGAGAGCTCGGCGTCGAACTGCGCGAGCCCAAGCGCGCTGAGCAAGCGCTCCACGCGATTCAAAACCTTTTGCTGCGCGCTCAGGCCGGGCTCACGCGCGCGCTGCCAGATACTCGGTGTGGCTCGCGCGGGAGTCGCCGCGAGCAACGCGGCGAGCAACACCGGAACTAGCCGCGCGCGCTTCACCGCGCGCGGCCCTTGTTCACTGCGGGCTCTGCCCGCTCACCCAGCGCCACGCGCAATGCCTGCCATAGAGCGGGGGGAAGCAGCGGCAATTGCCCGCTAAATTGCGCGCTGGGCGGCGCTCCGAGCGCGGCCATGGTGGGCTTGACGGCCACCAAACCGCGCTCCTCCGCGCGCCCGCTCTGCTGCAGCGCGAGCAGGCGCAGGCCGTTGATCCACGCGGACAGGCCAAGCGCTTGTTGACGCGCTTGCGTCAGGTAGCCAAGCGCTTCATCGGCCCCTCCCTGAACGTGAGCCAACACGTGCGCGGCGGCTTCGATCTGCACGAACGCGCGTTCGCGCGCTTCGTCGAACAATGTCACACGCGAGACGAGCAGGCGGTACAGCCGCACGGCTTCGAGCGCTTGGCCCGCGAGCGACGCGGCCCGCGCGTAGTCGTGCAGCGCTTTGGCATCAGCGAAGGCATGCGCGTCTGCGCCTTCCGCCAGTTGAAACTGAGTGTAGGCGAGCTGCGGCTCACCCAGTCTCAGCTGGGCTCGCGCCGAGAGCACGCGCACGGCCGGCCGCGCCCCCGCCAATGACTCGGCCGACTGCGCCGCCAGCAACGCTTCTTTGGGGGTTTGCGCGAGGCGCGCGTAGCCGCGGGCCAAGAGCTCACAGTAGCGCTGCGCGTCCGCGTCACGCAGCCGCGCCCAAACGCCGTCCGCTCCCGCCGCCCCGCGACACTCCCGCGGCCGCGGGCTCGCCTGCGCCGCGGTCGTCAAGTCGAGAACCAGAGCGAGGACAAGCGGGTTCACCGCTTCAGTTTAGCACTCTCTTCTCTCTCGTCGTGAACGTGCCCGATCTTCCACTTCCCCGCTGAGGAAATGCTCTTTCCGGCGCCTAGATCAGGACCGGGCACGTTCGACGTTCGCGTTGGAGAGGCTTACGGTGCGGCGGCGCGGCCCACGAACGGGTTGTGCAGCATGATTGTCTCGCTGCGGCGAGGGCCGACGCTGACGAGGTACACGGGCGCGCCCGCTTGCTCTTCGATGAAGCGCACGTAGGCGCGAGCATTGGCCGGGAGATCGTCCAACACGCGGACGCCTTCGAGACGCTCTTTCCAGCCCGGCATTTCGACGTATACCGGCTGAATTAGCCCTGGCGGCTCGAGCTGATCGATGGGCAGGCTGGTGACGCGCCCTTGCGGGGTGTCGTACGCGACACACACGCGAATGCGCTCCATTCCCGTGAGTACGTCGAGCTTGGTCAGCGCGAGGCCGTCGATGCCGTTGACGCGCGAGGCATAGCGCAGGCCGGGCAAGTCGAGCCAACCGGTACGACGCGGGCGCCCCGTGACCGAGCCGAACTCGACCCCGACGTCACGCAAGTGCTTGCCGTCCGAATCGTCGAGCTCGGTGGGGAACGGGCCAGTACCGACGCGCGTGGTGTAGGCCTTGGTGATGCCGATCACGGTTCCGATGCGGTTTGGACCGATGCCCGCGCCGCTGGCCGCGCCGCCCGCACCCGCGGAGCTCGAGGTGACGAACGGGTACGTGCCGTGGTCGATGTCGAGCAGCGTGCCCTGCGCGCCTTCGAGCATCACGCGCTTACCGGCTTTGATCGCGTCATCGACCAGCTCGGAGGTGTGAGCGAGCATGGGCACGATGCGCGCCGCGTGCGCTTCGAGCTTGGCCATCACCGATTGCAGCGAGGGCAACTCGCCGCCCAGCGCGCGCACGGTCGGCTCCCACGCTTGCATCGCGTAGGCGATGCGCGCGGACATGGCTTTGAGATCGCGCAGATCGCCGCAGCGAACGCCGACGCGCTTCACCTTGTCTTCGTAAGCCGGGCCGATGCCCTTTTTGGTCGTGCCGAGCGCTTTGTCGGCGGGGGCCGAGCCTTCACGCAAGGTGTCGACCAGCACGTGGTACGGCAGAATGAGGTGCGCGCGGTCGCTGAGCGAGAGCCGAGCTTCGAGGTTCGAGTGACCACGGCGGTGCAGCTCGTCGATCTCTCCGAGCAAGACCTCGGTGTCGATCACCATGCCTTGACCCAAGATACAGTGCGTGCCCTGGCGCAGAATTCCGCTCGGCAGCAAACGTACGACGATCTTCTCGTCACCGACGACCAGCGTGTGGCCGGCGTTCGGACCGCCCGCGTAGCGCACGACGACGTCGGCAAACTCCATGTAAATGTCGACGATTTTGCCTTTACCCTCGTCGCCCCATTGAGCACCGACAATGACCACAGAAGACATATTCTCTCGCACGGTTGTTACAGCGGCAGAGCCGCGAGACTACGCCGACCCCAGGGGGAGTTGGCCCAAACTACTCACTAGCGCTTCTGGCTCTAGGAGAACGGATCTTTTTTGTTCGTCGCTGACGCTGATTAGGGAGACGCCTTGGGGCGCCACTTCCAGCACGTGGCTGAAGCGCCAAGCCCGCGCGTAAGCCAGCGCATCACTACCGAGTGCGGCCTGCGACTCGGCGCAGGGCACGCCCAGCTTGCGCAGACCGGCCAGCAGCGATTCGCTCGCGCCCACGGTCAGCAGGCGCATCTCGTTCGTCTCTTCACGACCGATGCTCTCGAGGGCCCAGGCCAAATGATCCAAACTGAGCGCGAAACCGGCGGCCGCGCGCGGCGCACCGAAACGCCCGAGCAGGCTGTCGTAGCGGCCGCCCGCGCCGATCGGGCTGCCCGGCCCTTCCGCATGGATCTGGAACATTAGGCCGGTGTAGTAGGCGAAATTGCGCGTCTCGGACAGATCGACCAAGAACTTCGGGGCGAGGTCCGAGGCGGTGACCGCGTCCCAAATCCGGCGCAGCTCGCGCAGGGCTGATTCGGCGGCGGTGCCGGCCAAAAGCCGCTCGGCGCGAGGCCAAATCTCACTGCCGCCGTGCAATTCACACAGCTCACTGATGGCGGTGAGGGTACGGCCCGTGTAGCCGGCCGCCAGCGCGCGCCGCGACACTTCCGGTTGGTCTTTGATCGCCAGCGCGTCCACGAGCTCACCCGTGCGGGCGTCCGGCAAAGTCTCGAGCAGCGCCGCGGCGATACGCGCGTGACCGAGGTCGAACACGAACGACGACAAACCCGCCGCGCGCACGCCGGCCGAAGCGAGCCGCAAAATCTCGAGGTCCCCCGCGGGCCCTTCGAGACCGAGCAGTTCGACACCCGCTTGGAAAATCTGGCGATGACGGCGCGCCCGCTCGCGGCGGCGACGCACGACCGAGCCGTGATAGCAAAGCCGCGCCGGGCCCGGCAGATCCGCCAAGCGTGTGGCCAAGATGCGCGCGATCTGCGGCGTCATGTCGGGGCGTAGCGCCACCACTTCCCCGCTCTCGGGCTCGACGAAGCGCAGCACTTCTTCCGAATCGAGCGCGCCGAGGCCGCGCTCCAGCACTTCGGCGTACTCGAAGACGGGCAGGGTCACGATCTCGTAACCGTGGAGTTCGAAGCAACGCGTGACGCGGCGGGCGAGCTCACCCTGTCGACGCGCGACGGGGGGCAGTAGATCCCTCATGCCGGCGGGCAGCGGGTGTTCGAGTGTGGCCTTTACCAAAGCCGGCGGAGTTTATCAGAGATCCGTCGAATGCAAGCACGCGAGCCGCGGTTTTTGTTAGCATTCGAACCATGGGCGAAAACGTAGCGACAGAGCAGATCGTGGTCTCGGAACGAGGCGCGCCGCGCGACGGAATTCCACAAACAATGGACCGCCGGCTGTTCATGCAGCTGACCGTGTACGAATCGGACCAGTCGCTTGCCCCCGCCGACACCATCAAAAATCTGGGCGCCGCACTGAAACGCCGCAACGTGCCCAGCGTGGTGTACGAGGACTTGAATAATCCGCACGGTTTGGGCGTGCTCAGCTGGAGCGAAGAGCCGCTCGATTTCGCGACCAAGCTGCGCCCCGTGTTCGGCGATCCGGAAGCCGGCGGGCTCAGCCTGCTGCGCGAGTACACCATGCTCGGCCGCACGTACTCGAGCGGCTACGAGGACAACCTCGAATACTGGTTGCTGAAGCGCCCGCGAGAGACGGTGCTCAACGAGGCGTGGCCGTGGGCCGTGTGGTACCCGCTCCGCCGCTCGGGCGCATTCGAAAAACTCGAACCGCGCGAGAAGGGCGGCATCATGCGAGAGCACGCGACGATCGGCAAGGCCTACGGCGCGCAAGATCTGGCGCACGACGTTCGCCTCGCGTGCCACGGCCTCGATGCCAAAGACAACGAATTCGTGATCGGCCTCATCGGCAAAGAGTTGCACCCGCTGTCGCACGTCGTGCAGGCGATGCGCACCACCCGGCAAACGTCCGAGTACATCAATCAAATGGGCCCGTTCTTCGTGGGCCGCGCTGCCTTCCGGCATGCCGGATGAGCGGCCCCGAGCAAGATCCGGGCGGGCCTGCCAGCCTGGGGATTCCGATCCGCTTGGGCATCGTGTTCGATCTGGACGGCACGCTGATCGACTCGCGCTCCGACATCGCCAACTCGGCCAATCACGCGCTCGGCGCGCACGGCTTTCCGCGGCTTTCGGTGAGTGAGATCTCGACCTACGTGGGGGACGGCGCGCGGCTGCTATTGGCCCGCGCCGCTCGGCTCGAGCCGAACGCGCCCGCGCTCGACGCGCTGCTCGCGACCTTCACGGAGTACTACAGCGCGCACCCGACCGATCACACCTTGCTCCTGCCGGGCGCCCACGAAGCGCTGTCCGCGCTCGCGCACTTGCCGCTCGCCCTATGCACCAACAAGCCGCGCGCCATCACCGACCGAGTGCTCGCCAACCTGCGCCTGCCGGTGACCTTTCGCGCCGTGGTCGGCGGCGGGGATCTTCCGAAAAATAAGCCGGATCCCCTGCCCCTCGAGCACATCGCGCGCGCGCTGGGCTTGAGCACGGCCGAGCTCGTCATGGTCGGTGACGGCGCACAAGACATCCTGTGCGCGAAAGCGGCGGGCGCGCACAGCGTGGGTGTCGAGGGCGGCATGCAAGGTCGTGATCTGCTGCTCGCGAGCGAACCCGAGATCTTGCTCCAATCACTGAACGAGCTGCCGGCAGCGCTCTTGCCGTGGCTCAACCCATGAGCTTGTGATACGCGGCGCTCAGTTGGGCGAAGCGAGACAATAGCTGCGTCTTCTCCGCGGCGGATGCGTTCGGAAATCGGTCCGGGTGTTGCTCGGCCGCCAATTTGCGAAACGCCCGCTGCACATCACGCGGGGAGGCGGCGGCCGTGAGCCCGAGCGCGCGGTACGCCGCCTGTCGCGGGTCGTCCACCCGCTGCCGTTCCGCGGCACGTGCGCGCGCGTTGCGCGCGTCGCGATCGCCGAACAGCGGGAATTGCGCGCGCGCGCGGGGCCGACCGTACAAAAATTCACGCGCAGACAGCGGCGCCGGCCGAAAGCCGGCTCGCGGTCGCGGCACGTGAAAGCGAATCAAGGCCTCGCTCAGGCCGAACAAGGCCTCCAAGCGACTGCTGCGCTGACGGCGCAGAGCGCTCGCCACGAGATCCGCCGTGCCCAAGCCCTCCTCGACCAAAATCTCGCCCACGCGTTTGCCGGGCTGTTCGATCAGCCGTCGCGCGATGCAGGCCAAGCCGGACATATTGAGCACCCCTTCTCGCGCCAGGATTTCTCCGAGCCGAGGGTGATTGAGCGAAGTATCAACGTCCTCGATCAAGCCTGCATCGAAGTACACTCGGTGGCTGCGGCCGGCCCGAGCGCCCTCTACTTCCACGAGTTCGAGCGTGCCGCTCGCGCATTCGCGGTGGAGCGCGCCGAGCAGGTCACCTAGCGTCGTCATCCGCAGTCGGCCGGGAAGCTGCATGCTTTAGGAGTAACAGAGCCCGCGAATTTCGGCCAAATTCGCGGGGTCGACGACCGCGCGCCGGTTGCCTGCTCGGCGGGGGGCTTCTAGGGGGTTGGCGGGCTCGGCGCCCCTACCCGCAACTCGACCGTGATCGGCGCCCGCACCGGAGTGCACGAGCCCCCGTCTGCGCGGCTGGAGTCTTCATGGCAGAGCACCCCGCGGGCCAGTAGCTCGAGCTTGCCAGTGCCAACGTCGGCCGCGACCAAGGCGAACTTTGCCCACGCCCCCCCGGAAGCCCCGGGCGACTTCGACTGGGCCACGATCCGCGAGCGGAGCGGCCGCGCAAAAGCCGGCGCGCGCACGACCAAAGCGTCACTCCAGACCAATTGGCCGCGCGTCGCCTTCGCCCTCAATTCACACACGATGCGCCCCGGGCCGGCTGCCGGCTCACAACTCGCGCTAGCCTGAAATGGCGCGTCTTCCGCCTGTGAGCGCGGGGCAAGCGAGAGCCCGAGCGCAAGCAAGAGCGAGCACAGGGGGGCTTTCACGACGCTCATCGGGGCGGGTTCAGGCGACCGTCGGCGGCGCGTAGAAATCGACCAAGCGGATAGGCGTCGGCGACAGAGTGATGTCTAGTTTCGCACGCTTACCGCGCGGGTCTCCACCAATTTGGAAGTCCGTCGGTGGGTCGAGCTCGATGCTCAAGGATTCCACGAGGTAATCGAACAAAGTGCCCGGATTGTCATACTCTCCGCGCCAGATCTCGTTGAAGTGGCGGACGAACTCGAGCGGCGTCATCGTGGCCACGCGCAAATGCATGCGATCGGGCCGTTCATCGGCGTATGGAAACATGCGAAAGCCGTAGCCGTAGTACGGAATGGTCGACAGTCCGCAGAGTCGCATCGGGCCTTCGTAGATCACCGCGCCGCGCGCGATCGGCTGGCCGACGATTGCGCCTTTGGCCCCCACTCGAAATGCCTCCGCGCCTTGGTTCACGATCCGGCAGTGCGGCATGCGCTTCAGTAAGTAGCTCGGGATCGAGCGCGTCACCGCCGCAACGCCATAACTGAGCAACCCGGGCGCCACGCGTTTGAGTGGCGTCTTTTGCAGGCGGCCCTTGACCTTGGCGTAGTCGGCCAGCACATCCGCATCTGCGCCGAAGCCGCAGAAGGGCGCGATGAACCCCTCGACTTCGATCAAACGCATGCTGCGGCTGCCCGCGTCTTGCGTCAGCCGTTCGATGTCGGCGGCGAGCTCTCCGCTCTTTGGATCGCGCGCTCCGACCACCCACGCGAGGGCATTTCCGGTCCCGAGCTTCAGCAGACCAAAGCGTGGGTGAGCTCGGTTCTGCTTGCGTCCTTCGCGAACGACTTCCGTAACCATGACCGTGAACGTGCCGTCGCCCCCGCCCGTCAGCACCGTCCCGTAGCCGCGGCTGACGATCGTCCGCGCAATGTGCCGGGCGTCGTCCAAGCTACGGGAGACGAACAGGTCTCCGCCCAGCAAAATCTGATGCAACGTCGAGATCACGTCTTCGGTCACGCTCTTGGCGTTCCCGTTCACCACCACTGCGATCCGCGGATCTTGGGGGAAAAGGCTGGCATTCACCGGGCTCGACGCGGGCGGCGCCGGCTCGCTCCGGGGACGGCTGGGCAGATCGGATTCGGGTTTTTGCATAGCAGGCGTGCGTCATACTAAACTGGAAGCAAAGGCTTAGGGGGCATCCGTGATCATTCGGATGCACCACGCTATGGGTTCTCGTTCGATGAAATCCCGAGTAAAAACTGTGGCGCGCAAATCTGTGGCTCCGCCCCCGCGCAAATCCGTACCGCCGCCCGCGGCACGCAAATCGGTCGCGCCCCCCGCGGCACGCAAATCGGTCGCGCCCCCCGCGGCACGCAAATCGGTCGCGCCCCCCGCGCGCAAAGCAGGCAAGGCCGAAAAGCCGGAACCGGCGGAGGCGGGCGGCAAGCGTCGCTTGGGCATGCGCGGAGCCGCCCCTTGGGCCGCGCGGCACGCCGCCAAGCATGCGGAAGAAGCGGCCGCCCGCAACCTCTCGGCGCCCAAACCGGGGAGCGCGCGCGGCACCCTGCGCTCACCGGACGATGCCGACGCAATCAAGCAACGCATCGGCGAGTTGCTCAATGTGCTCGTCCGCATCCGCGGCTTGCGCAAGAACCTGGACGACGGTTTTTTCCAAATGGGTGTCGAGCTCAAGCACATCCAAGACGAAAAACTGTACGAGGCCAAAGGCTTCACCTCGTTCGAAAGCTTCGCCGAACGTGAACTCGATCTGGGCAAGGCCACGGCCATGAAGCTGGCGCGCGTACCCGGTATCTTCCTCGAGGCCGCCGCTCGCAATCACGGCATCCAAGGCGTGCTCGCCGCAATCGACGCGCTCGACGAGCACCCGAGCCCCGCCCAGAAAAAGCCCTCCTCGAATCGCCCCAACCTCCCCCTAAACCCCCCGCGCTGAGTCTGTCTCTCCTCTCGACGTGAACGATCTTCTCTCTCTCGCGCGCGCGAGAGAGAGAGAGAGAGAGAGAGAGAGAGAGAGAGAACGATCTTCTCTCTCTCGTCGGCGGGCCATGCCGACTCCGGGAGCCGAGAAATGGGCGCCCGAGTCCCCGCATCGCACCCCGCACCACGGCGCAGTTTCCGTCCCTCAACCGCTCCCAGACTCGAACCGCCAAAACTCCAAAACGCCAGAAGAGGGAGATTTGGGGAGTCGCGCGCCGCGACGGGACGCGTCTCAACAACGACGTCGCGCTCATTTTGCGGCACGCATCCCGGCGCCGTGCGCGGCAGGCGCTCTTTCACACCGATCGAGACATTGGCCCGCGGCACCCGCCGCGCGTGGCCGCGAGCCAACTGCGAGGTGATGCGTCGCGGCCCATGAACCCAGTCCCTCTGCTTTCCCTCTTCTAACGTTTGGCGTCTTGCCAGAGACAGTAGAGAGAGCGAACACGTCGGCACGCGGCCCTGCACCGACGCCCGCCCACTGACTGACGACCGAGGGTTCACCCAACGCACCGAGTCACCCCGCGACATCACCACGACGCCATGGGTCGCCGACCGAGAACCCCATCCCCTCTCCTTCTTCTGGCGTTTTGGCGGTTAGTCCCTCAGGGAGCGCGCATCGACGTTCTGCGTGAGTGAGAGTGACGAACGTTCACGTTCACGTCAGAGAAATAAGCGTTCTGCGAGGTACTGCACGGCTTCGTCTAGGCCTTTGTGGGTCGCGGCGCTGACGAGGAGCAGATCCACACCGAGCTTTTCGAACTCCACTTTGAGTTCGTCGTACACCTCTTGCACATCGGGCAGATCTGCCTTGGCGAGAGCCACGACTTCCGGGCGGCGGGCGAGCTCGGGGCTGTACGCTTTCAGCTCTTTGCGAATGGCGTGATAATCCGCGAGCGGCGAGCGGCCTTCTTCACCACTGACCGTGATCAAGTGCAGCAAGAGGCGCGTGCGATCGAGGTGGCGCAGGAACTGAATGCCGAGGCCCGCCCCTTCACTCGCGCCCGGGATCAACCCCGGAATGTCGGCGATCACGAAGCTGCGGCCGAGCCCCTGTCGAAAATCACCGATCGTGACCACGCCCAAATGCGGAACGAGCGTGGTGAACGGGTAGTCCGCGACTTTGGGGCGCGCGCGGCTGACCGCGCTGATGAACGTGCTCTTGCCGACGTTCGGAAACCCGAGCAGACCGACGTCGGCCATCACCTTGAGTTCGAGACGGAGCGAGCGAGCTTCACCCGGTTCACCTGGCTCCGCGTGACGGGGCGCGCGATCTTCCGGAGTGGTGAAGTGGCGGTTGCCGCGACCACCCTCACCGCCCTTGGCGATCACCACGCGCTCTTGTGGGCGCGTGAGCTCGCAGATCTTCTCTTGGGTATCGGTGTCGTACACGATCGTGCCGACGGGCACGCGGACCTCGATGTCCTTCGCGGCGCGGCCATAGCAGTCTTTGCCCATGCCGTTTTGACCGTTGTCGGCACGCACTATGCGGTGATGAATCAGGTCGTACAGCGTACCTAGACCCGAGTCGGCCAGGAGCACGACATCTCCACCACGCCCGCCATCCCCACCCGCAGGACCGCCAAAGGGGATGTACTTTTCGCGCCGAAAAGCTACGGCGCCTTTGCCACCTGCGCCGGCTTCGACCCGCAGCTCACACTCGTCAATGAAACGCATCGCTCGCGGCTAGACCTAGCACTTCTTCGCGCGGGAAAAGCCAAGATCGTCGCAAAATTGCGCAGGATTAGCCGTCGCCGCCGTCGAAATCACTGAAGTTGTACTCTTCGGGGGCCAAATTGTCGAAGCGCGTGTACTCGCCCGTGAACTTGGTCATCACCTTGCCCGTCGGACCGTTACGCTGTTTGGCGATGATCAACTCGGCGATGCCTTTGTCCGGGCTGTCTTTGAAATAGTACTCATCACGGTAGATGAACATGATCGTGTCGGCGTCCTGCTCGATGGCGCCCGACTCACGTAAGTCGCTCAGCTGCGGGCGCTTGTCTTTGCTGGTGCGCGTTTCGACACCGCGGTTCAACTGACTGAGGGCGATCACGGCGATTTTCATCTCTTTGGCCATCTGCTTCAGACCTCGAGAAAGCTCGCTGATCTCTTGCTCGCGGCTGCCGGCATCTTTGCGCCCCTGCATCAGCTGCAAGTAGTCGATAGCCACGAGGCCGAGGCCTTTGGCGGTGCCCGCGGCCTCACCGCGTTTGAGTTCCGCCTGCAAGCGACGGATCTTGGCGCGCAGGTCGAGCAAGGTGAGCGCGGGCGTGTCGTCGAGCCAGAGGGGCAAGCGACCCAAACGCGACGCGGACTCGGTGAGCTTGTTCCAGTCGTCACGCTGCAGCTTACCCGAGCGAATGCGCGACATGTCGACGCGCGCTTCGGACGCGAGCATACGAGACGCGAGCTGCTCGCGCGGCATTTCCAAAGAGCAGAACAACACGCCGTAGCCCGGCTCTTCTACCGCCGCGTCGAAGTACGCTTCGTTCTCGGCGTTCACCTCGACGCGTTTTGGGCGCGCGACGTTGGTCGCCAAATTGAGCACGAAAGACGTCTTGCCCATACCTGGGCGAGCCGCGACGATCAGCAAGTCACCGGCGTGAAGACCCGCGGTTTGCTTGTCGAGCTCGGTGTAACCCGTTTCGATACCGGTGATACCGCCACCGCGCCGCGCGGCCTCTCCCAAGATCTCGAACGCGCCCTTGATCGCGTCACGCACCGACACCACGTTCGATGTCTGCGGAATGCGCGCAATGTCGAACACGGACTGCTCGGCTAGATCGATGAAACCTTGCACCTCACCGCAGTCGCCGTAGCCCTCGGCGGCGAACTTCTGGCAGGTCGAGATCAGTTGGCGCAAGCGCCATTTTTCTCGGATGACCTGCGCATGCGCGGCCACGTGTGCGACCGCGGGTGTCGCATCCGCCAAGAGGGCGAGGTACGGGGTGCCGCCGATCTGATCGAGCCTACCTTTGTCGCGCAGCCAACCCGCCACCGAGACGATGTCGACCGGACGCGAGTTGCTCTGCAAATCGAGGATCGCTTCGTACACACGCCGGTTGGCGTCGGCATAGAAATGCAGCGGCTGCAGAATGTCCTGCACCGTGTCGAACGCGTCGCTGTCGAGCAGGGTGGCACTGAGGACTGCGGCCTCGGCGTCGAGATCGCTCGGGGGCACTCGGCCCGGCATGGGCTCGAGGCGCGGGGGTTCGGCGGGGGCTCGAGAAAAACGCTCGGCGGCAGGCATGGCGATCGATCACCCTCTCCAGGTTTTGGTTTCCGCGTTTGGCTAGCACCGCGCGCGGACAGACAAGGTCAGTGCCGAGGTCCAGAAGCAGTCCCGGGGTTGTCCACCGGCGAAACCAGAGGTTATCCACAGGGCCCCAAATGCACGACGCCCCGGTCGGTCGGAACCTTCCGGGGCGCTACGCAGGACGGGCGTCGCTCGCGCGAACCCGCCTCTCTTTCTCTACGACCCGGGCTCTCCTGTCAACGAATCAGTTCGTCGTCAGCGGAGCTCGGGCCGTCAACGCGTCACTCCTCGACAGCACGGTGCGTCGAGCCGCGACGACGTTTCACTTCTTGACGACCTCGACCTTGAGGTTGACCGACACGGAGCCGTGGAGCTTGAGCGGAACCTCGACCGTACCGAGCGTCTTGATCGGCTCGGGCAGTTGAAGATTCCGACGCTCGAACGTGATGCCGGCCTTCTCGAAGGCTTCGACGATGTCTTTGCTCGTCACCGAGCCGTACATCTTGCCTTCGTCGCCGAAGGAGCGAGCGATCTTCACGCTCGAGCCTTCGAGCTTCTTGGCCAGCTCTTGCGCGGCCGCGATCTCTTGGGTCTTGCGTGCGGCGGCGGCCTTTTTCAAGTCCTCGACGCGCGCCAAGTTACCCGGAGTCGCCGGTACGGCGAGACCACGCGGCAACAAGAAGTTGCGCGCGAAGCCCGGACGAACCTTTACGACTTCGCCACCGGTGCCGAGGTTGTCGACATCCGCCTGAAGCAAAACATGGGTGGTTGTAGCCATCGTTATTTCGCCTTTCAGTCGTTGGTGGTGAAGGGCAAGAGCGCGATCGTACGAGCGCGCTTGATCGCCAACTGCACGGAGCGTTGGTGCTTTGCGCATACGCCGGAGATGCGGCGCGGCACGATCTTGCCGCGCTCGGTCACGAAGTAGCGTAGACCTTGCGGGTCTTTGTAGTCGATCGGCTCGGCGTCGTCCGAGCAAAACGAGCAGCCACGACGACGACCGCGGGTACGGAACCCGACGTTGTCTTTGTCGTTCATGCGGTCGCCGCCGCGGTCATCGCCGCCGCGTCCACCGCGATCCATGTCACGAGTTTGCTCTCTCATTGTGCATCATCCTCGTCGGCAGCCGGACCATCGACATCACCAAAGTCATCCGCATCGTGATCGCGCGAGTCACGGTGACGATCGCGATCCGGGGAATCGACCAGACCGAGCTGGCGCTCGATCGACTCTTCGGGCTCGTCTTCGGCCGGGGGCTCCACGGCTTCGAACTTGAGGTTCTCGGTATTCACTTCGAGCGCGCTGATATCGACGTCTTTGCGCACGAGCACCGTCTGGTACTTGAGGACGTCATCGAGCAGGCGCAGGTTGCGCTCGAACTCACTGACCAGCGCGCCGCCGCCTACGTACTTCACGTACACGTAGACGCCGCGACGGTGCTTGGCCACCGGGTAAGCGAGCTGACGACGACCCCAGTTGTCGACCTGAGTCAGCTTGCCGTTTTCACGACCGACGACCTCTTCGAGACGGGTCGCGATTTTTTCTTGAGTCTCCCGCGTGACGGTCGGCTTCAAGACGTAGATGGTTTCGTATTCTCGAGCCTTGTGCGGGCTCACTGCGGTACTTGCTGCTGCCACTTAGTTCTCCTTGTGGGCGAGAGGCCCCCGAGTACGAACCCGCAGGGAGCGGGCGGCCTCAGGAGCAAGGAGCCATCAGCGCACTATGCGCTGGTTGGTTCGGTTCATCGTTCGGTCGAGGCCATCGGTGATGATGGACTCGACTGCCTCGCAGGTACTGACGAGCACACGGGGGAGCTCGCTTCGTTCCTCGAGGGCGAAGGCTTGTAGCACGAAATCTGCCACGTCACCCTGAAAGTGCGCCGGGGGTCGGCCAATTCCGACGCGCACTCGAGCGTAGTTCGGGTCAGCCAGTTCCGTCGTGATGGAGCGTAGGCCGCGGTGGCCGCCATCTCCCCCACCCGTCTTCAGACGCAGCTCTCCGAATGGCACGTCCAGCTCATCGTGGACGACCAGCACCGCCGACGGTTCGAGACCGAAGAAGGCCGCGGCCGCGCGCACGCTCCGACCCGAGGCATTCATGAAGGTCTCGGGCTTGAGCACTCCGACGCGGGTTCCGCCGCGCGCGAGCTCGGCAAACTGCCCCTCGAAGCTCGGCCGAAACGCCGCGACGCGCTCTGCGGCCGACTTGGGCGCACAGAACGCGTCGAGCGCCATGAACCCGACGTTGTGTCGGGTCTGGGCGTATTGTGGCCCCGGATTTCCGAGGCCAACCAGCAGGATCACTTCTTGGCAGGCGCCTTGGCAGCGGGAGCAGCAGCAGCCTTGGCCGCCGGCGCGCCTTTGGCAGCGGCGGCAGCGGGAGCCGCGGCAGCGGCGCCTGCGGCAGCAGCCGCACCGGCCGCAGCCGCAGTGGCTTCGTCATCACCGCGCATGATTTCGTGAACGATCGAAGCGACCGTCTGCTCGGCAGGCAAACGCACCGACACGCCCTCGGGCAGTGCCAGATCTTTCGCGGCCACGTGGCCGTCGGTGCCGAGCGAGGTCACGTCGTGCACCAGCTTGACCGGGATCAAATCCGGCAAGCAGCGGATCGGCAATTTGCGGAACACCTGGCGCAGCGTGCCACCCGCGGTAACGCCCGCTGCCTTGCCGGTGAGCTCGAGCGGCACTTCCACGTTGACCGGTTGGTCGAGGTGGATTTGCACGAAGTCAGCGTGCAAGAGCGTGCGGGTCAGGGGGTGATATTGATAGTCCGAGAGCAGGACGGTGAGGCCCTCTTTGCCGTCGACGTTCAACTTCACGACCGTGTTGCGGCCCCAAGCGCTGGCGAGCACGGACTTGATCGCGTCCGGCGGGACGGCGATTTGCTGCGTGGGCAGCTCTTTACCGTAGGCGACGGCGGGGATGCTCCCCTCGGTGCGCAGGCGGCGCGCGGCGCCTTTTCCATGACCATCGCGTCGGCTGGCAGTAACCTTGATTGCTTCCATCTCTCACATCTCCCAAAATTGCTGCCGCTACACGAACAGCGAGCTCACCGAGTCACTATTATGAATGCGTCGAATGGCTTCGCCGAGTAGGCGGCCAATCGACAGGAACTTGATCTTCTTGGAGGCGCGAGCCTCTTCCGAAGCGAGCACCGAATTGGTCACCACGACCTCTTCGAGCGGTGATTCTTCGATTCGTTGCACCGCCGGGCCGCTGAGGACGCCATGCGTAGCACAAGCGACGACGCTGCGCGCGCCGCCATCCATGATCGCCTGAGCTGCGTTGCACAGGGTGCCCGCGGTGTCGATCATGTCGTCGACGATGATGCAGTCTTTACCGGTCACGTCCCCGATGATGTGCATCACCTCGCTCACGTTCGCACGTTCACGACGCTTGTCGATGATGGCGAGCGATGCGCCGAGTCGCTTGGAGTAAGCGCGCGTGCGCTCGACGCCGCCCGCATCCGGCGCGACGAACACGGAGTCCTTGTTGAAGCGAAGCTTCAAGTAGTCCTCCAGGAACACCGGCAGCGCGTACAAGTGATCGAGCGGAATGTTGAAAAAGCCCTGAATTTGCCCGGCGTGCAGATCGACGGAGAGCACGCGCGAGACACCGGCCGAGACCAGCAGATCCGCCACCAGCTTGGAGGTGATGGGCGTGCGCGGCGCGACTTTGCGGTCTTGGCGCGCGTAGCCGTAATACGGCATCACCGCGGTGATGGAGTTGGCCGATGCGCGGCGCAAGGCGTCGCACATGATCAAGAGCTCCATCAGATTGTCGTTCACCGGCGAGCACGTCGGTTGGATCACGTACGTATCGAGCCCACGCACGTTCTCGCGGATCTCACAGAAGGTCTCACCGTCACTGAAGCGAGATACGCGTGCTTCACCGAGCGGGGTGTCGAGCACCTTCCCGATCTCTGTTGCCAACGCCGGGTTGGCGTTGCCGGTGAATAAGCAGAATCTCTTGACGGCCACTGGGTTCTCGAGCGAGCGGTCCTTGGTTCATCGGACAACCTCGCGAAAACACTGCGGTTGTGCCAACGTGACCAGTAGGGCGCGGGACAACTAGCAGCCGTCTCCGCAACTGTCAACGGGTCGCAACTGCCCGCACGCGCAGGCTTTGCCCTTCCCTCGCCGCTAACGGTAGGGGTTTCGAAGGTCTACGTCCTCGGCCGGCTTCTTCTTGGCCTTCTTGTTCGAGTCGACCGGGGCGACTGCGCGGGGGCGCTGCACCGCGGGCGAGGCCGGTTTGACCACGGGCCGCGGCTCTGGCTCTGGCTCTAGAGCGGGGGCCACGATGGAAACCGGCTCCGGGGGCGCTGGCTCGACGGGAGCCGCGCTCGGCTCGGGAGCCGCGGGGGACGCGGCCACCGGCGCCGACACCATCACCTGAGCGCCGTTCGAAGCAGTCTGCCGCGCGTACATGAAGCTGCCCCCACCCACGAGCAGCAAGAGCACGATCACGAGCGCGAACAACACGGCGGGGCTACGGCCCTTGGGCGCCAAGCTTTGGGTGAGCGTCGCGGCCTGGGCGTCCGCGCCGGGAATGCTCATGGCCGCGGCCGACACGCTCGTCGACGGGGTTGTCCCGGGCTTGAGCCCTTCGACCTGGCTCGGCTCACTGCGCGCGATCCACGCGCGCACGGCTTCGCGCTGAGCGGACACTTCGTCCCCCAGAACTTCCGTCACGTAGGCGGCGAGTTCTCGCGGAGTCGCGATGCGCTCGGTACCAGTGGCGGCCGCCTCGAGGGCGTCCGCGAATTGCGCGCAGCTCGAGTAGCGCTGATCGACGTTACGATCGAGCGCGCGCATCACGACGTTCGATAGCGCCGTGCTGAGCCCGGGTACGATCGTGGTCAGCGGCGGCACCGGTTCGGTCATCACGCGCGAGAGCGTTGCGGCTTCGTTCTCCGCCTTGAACAGTCGTTTGGCGGCGAGCTCTTCCCAAACCACGATGCCGGCCGCGAACACGTCGGCGCGACGATCCAACGTCTCTTCACCCGCCGCTTGCTCCGGCGCCATGTAGGCGATTTTGCCCTTGAGCTGCCCCACGCGCGTCGCGGTCAAACGGCTCGCCGCGCGGGCCACGCCAAAGTCGGTGATGCGCGCGATGCCGTCCACGCCGACCAACACGTTTTGCGGGGACACATCGCGATGCACCAAGTGCACGGGCTCGCCTGCGTCGTCGCGCAGCTCGTGCGCGGCGTGTAAACCGGCGAGTGTGTCGAGCGCGATGCGCAGCGCAATGCCGACCGGCAAGCGCTTGCCGCGCGTCGCTGCGCGGGCGAGCAAGCGCGCCAACGTGTCGCCCTCGATGTACTCCATCACCAGGTAGTAACCGACGGCGCTGGCTCCCACCTCGAGGATGGGCACCACGTTTGGATGGTGAATGCGCGCGGCGATGCGCGCTTCATCCAAGAACATCTCGACGAACTCTTTTTCGGTCGCGAGGTGCGGATGCAGTCGCTTCATCGCGACGAAGCGCTGGAAACCGCCCACCCCGGTCAGCCGCGCGAGATACACGGTGGCCATGCCACCCGATGCAATCTCACCGACGAGCTCGTAGCGATCGACGCGCTGACGCCCCGCGCCGGGGTCGAAAAGTTTCGCCACGCGCTAGAACCTCCCGAGCGCCCCGACGCTCGCCCCAGAGCCAATCGCGAACCAGGGTTGAATGCTGAAGCCTTTGGGGCGCGCTTTAGCGGCCACCTCGGCGTCCGAGGCGGGCTGATTCGAACGACCCCAATCGGTGAAAAAAGCGCCAATCACCGCGGTAGCCACGCCGACCCCCGCGGTCACCCCCAGGAGTAGGTTCGTGCGGTGTTGCTTGTCCAAGCCCTGATTGTAAAGCGAATCACAGTCCGCACTTTGCGAGCCATCAGCGAGACGCTTGCAGGCGTCACGCACCTTGTCGGGGCCAGGATTGCTCTGCGTGTCGAGGCCGCTCCATAGGGTCACACCGCCCGCCACCGCCGTCAGCCCGACCCCAACCCAAAACACCGACTGCGGCAGCTTACCCGAAGAGGCTTGCGCGCCCTCGTCCGCGGGCGGCTCGTCAGTCACGGGCTTCACGGCGGCCGACACGGGTTGGCTCGCGACGGGCACCTCTGGCGCGCTGAAATCGAGCGTCCCGGCCGCGCCTTTGCTGGCCTCGACCGACTTCGACGCGGACCGCTCGCCGGACCACCCCGCCCGCACTGCATACGTCCCGGGGCCGACGAAAACCGTGCGATCCGTCGCTCGACGACCGGGGGCGATCTTGCCGGCGACGGTCACGTCACACGGCTCGTTACACTTCAGATCGAGCTGGAACAGTTCGGCCTTCGCACGCTCCACGATTGGGGGCGCGATCTTTTGGATGTTCGGATCATCCGGATGGCGCGACAACGCGAGCGCCGCGAGTGTAGCCGCGCGATCGAGCTGACCGGCCTTGTCGCGCGCGCGAATCGCCAGTTCGAGCGCGGCTGCGCTGGGCGCGTTGGCGTCCGCGCTTTCGAACTGCTCGGCCGCCTCGACGTAGTCTTCGGTCTTGTACGCTTCGCGACCTCGATCGAACGCTTCGGCAGCCGTGCGCACCTGCGCAGGAGTCGGGTCGGTCGTGTCTTCAGCCGCGCGAACGGGCGCTGCGCTGTGCAGGACCAGCGCCAAGGCGGCAACACTGAAAAGACCCTTCATCTCGGTCGAAGACTCCCGAAGCTTACGATAAACCGACACCACGCTACACCTTTGGAGACGGGCCCGCGAGCGAGCCGGTCTCGTGAATGGATAGCGTGAACCGCTAGCGGTTGCCGCTTTGTTTTACGCTGCAGGCGAAGCCGGCAAACCGGTGCCGGCGACGTCAATTGTACGCGGATGTAGGAGCGTGTCGGAGGTGCGCGCTAGGAACCGACCCGCTCCTCGCGGAGCGTGTTCACGCCATCTCGACGACGAGGCGATCGGGCTCTTGCAGGTACGAAATGATCTCTTGGGCGAAGTTTGCACCGACATCGCCATCGATGATGCGGTGATCGAACGAGAAGCTCAGGTTCATGACTTCGCCAATCACGATCTGATCGCCGCGCACGACCGGCTTCTTCTTGATGGCGTGCACGCCCATGATGCCAACTTCGGGGTAGTTGATGATCGGGGGGGCGATCAGACCACCGAGCTTGCCCAGCGAAGTGATGGTGAACGAAGAGCCACCGAGATCTTCCTTCTGGCTCTTGCCATCACGCGCGGCGCGCGCCACGCGATCGATCTCGCTTGCGATCTCGAGGATGCTCAAGCGGTCGCAACCGCGCACGACTGGCACCATGAGGCCGGCCTCGGTCGAGGTCGCGATGCCGATGTCGTAAGTCTTGCGCAGGATGTGCTCCATCGCCGCTTCGTCGATGTGAGAGTTCAAGCGCGGGTGCCGCTTGAGCGCGGCCACCACGGCTTTGACCAGGAACGGCAAAAACGTGAGCTTCACGCCCGCCTTCTCGGCGTACGGTTTGGCGCGGTCTTTCAGTTGAGTGATTGCGCCCACGTCGACTTCATCGACGTAGTGAAAGTGTGCGGCGGTGTGCTTCGAGCGCGCCATGTTCTCGAAGATGCGCTTGCGCAGCCCACGGATCGGCACGCGCTCGTCCGTGGCTTGGCGAGAGGGCGGCGCGGCGGGGGGCGCCGGCGCTTTTGCCGCCGGAGCTTCAGTCGAAGCGCCGGCAGCGGTGGGGGCACCGTTGGCACTGCGCTCGACGTCTTCGCGAGTCACGCGCCCGGCGGATCCGCTCGGCTCGACCTTGCGCAAATCGACGCCGAGCTCACGCGCGAGCTTGCGCGTGGCCGGCGCGGCCAGCGGCCGCTCGGCGTAGTAGTCGTTCGCCTTGGCCGTCGAACCGGTCGTCGACATGCCCGGGAGGGTCTCGCGAATGTCGCCGGCCGCACTCGCCGCAGGGCCTTCGAACTTTGCCGAAGCGGGAGCGGGCGCAGCCGGTGCAGCAGCCGCAGCCGGCGCGGGCGCAGCCGGGGCAGCAGCCGCAGCCGGGGCGGGCGCAGCCGGTGCAGCAGCCGCAGCCGGCGCGGGCGCAGCCGCTTCATCACCGCCTCCGGTCTCGAACACGATCAAGACCTGGCCCACGGGAACGGTGTCACCGACCTTGTACTTGAGCTCGGTGACCTTGCCCGCTTTGGGCGCGCCGATGGTGACCGTCGCCTTGTCGGTCATCACCTCGACCATCTCTTGGTTCTCGGCCACATCGTCGCCGGCATTCACCAGCCAATTGACGATCTCGCCTTCCGCTACGCCTTCGCCGATATCCGGCAACTTGAACTCGAACTTCGCCATGGATGAGTTTCTCTTCGCTGAATCAGCAGCGCGGGTCAAGCCCCGCTCCGAGTACGCAAAATCACGACCGTGCAGTGTCGAGCAGAGCTGGCAAAATCCGGTGGGAAAGCGGCAGGTATTCCATCTCGAGCGTGTACGGGAACGGCGTATCGAAGCCAGTCACCCGTACCGGCGGGGCCTCCAGGTGATAGAAGCAGCGCTCGACCACGAGTGACACGAGTTCCGCACCAAAACCGCAGGTGCGCGGCGCTTCGTGCACGACCACCAGGCGTCCGGTGTGTTTCACGCTGGTGACGATGGTCGCGAGGTCCACCGGCCAGAGTGTCCGCAGATCGATCACCTCGGCCTCGACGCCCTTTTCGGCGGCTTTCGCGGCGGCATCCAGGGCCTCGTAGAGCATTGCGCCGTAGGCAAGCACGGTCACGTGGCGCCCGGGCCGCACGACCTTCGCGCTGGAGAGCGGCACCAGGTAGTCGTTCTCGGGGACCTCGCCTTTGGCAGCGCGATACACACGCTTGGGCTCGAAGAACAACACCGGGTCGGGATCTTGAATCGACGATAGGAGGAGCCCCTTGGCATCGTACGGGTTCGAGGGGCACACTACTTTCAGCCCGGCTACGTGAATGAACGCGGACTCCGGGTGTTGCGAGTGATAGTGGCCGCCCTTGATGCCGCCACCGACGGGCGTGCGGATCACCAATTTCGCCGGGTATTCACCGCCTGAACGGTAGCGATATTTGGCCAGCTCGTTCACGATCTGATCGTACGCGGGCCAGATGAAGTCGGCGAATTGGATTTCGACCACGGGCACCATCCCGTACAGGGCCATGCCCACGGCGCAGCCCACGATGCCGTTTTCACTGAGCGGCGTGTCGATGACGCGCTCTTCCCCGAACTCTTCGCTCAGCCCCGCGGTAACGCGGAACACGCCGCCCACCTTGCCGACGTCTTCACCCATCACCACGACGCGCTTGTCGCGGCGCATGGCCGAGCGCAAGGCCTCGTTGACGGCCATCACCATGTTCATTTGCGGCATCGTTATCGCTCCGGGGCTCTACGCCCGGCAAAGGTCGAGAGAAACAAATCGGTCAATGCGCTCCACGCTCTCGGTAGCGTCAATGTGCGGAGGGCGCACGCGGGCCGCGCAGCAGCTCTGCGGCTTGCTCCTGCAAGTGCCACGGCTGCTTCTGGTACACGTCTTCGAAAATCGACTCGAGGCTGGGAGGGGGCGTTCGCTCGGCCACGCCCACCGCAGCGCGGAACCGCTGATCGATCTCGGCGATGTGAGCTTGCTCCGCGCGGTCGTCCCAAAGCTTGCGGCGCTCGAGATACTGCTGAGTGAGCGCGAGCGGGTCACGCTCCGCCCAGGGCTTCAAGTCGTCCGTGGCGCGGTAGCGGTTCGGGTCGTCATTCGTGGAGTGCCCGCCCATGCGGTAGGTCACGGCCTCGACGAGGGTCGGGCCGAGGCCCTGCTCGCCGCGACGCACGGCCTCTCGCACCACGCTCACCACGGCGAAGATGTCGTTGCCGTCCACGCGTACGCCGGGGATGCCGTAGGCGGCCGCCTTTTCGGCAAAAGTTCGGGTCGCGGTTTGACGCTCGGCCGGCACGCTAATCGCCCAGCCGTTGTTTCGACAGAAGAACACCACGGGCACCTTGAATACGCCCGCGAAGTTCATCCCACTGTGAAAGTCGGTGGAGCTGGTCGCGCCGTCACCGAAGTAGACCAGGCTCGCCACGTCTTTGCCGTCGATCTTGGCGCCCCAAGAAAAACCGACGGCTTGCGTGATCTGTGTGCCCACCGGGGAGCTCACGGAGGTGAAGCCGGTCTCACGCGACGTGATGTGGTTCGGCATTTGCCTCCCCTGCACCGTGTCGTTGCCGTTGCCGAACATGTTGTCCATGAACTTCTGCAGATCGAGCCCGCGCATCAGCGCGGCCCCGAATTCACGGTAACAAGGGAACAGCCAGTCGCTCTTACGCATCGCAAACGCCGAGCCGATGATCGACGCTTCCTCGCCCAGCGAACCGACGTGAAAGCCGATCCGGCCTTGGCGCTGAAGAGCAACCAAACGCTGATCCAACTGGCGCGTGGTTACCATCCAGCGGTAGATTTCGATCACCTCGCCATCGCTCAGGCGCGGATCGTGGCGGGGGTCGAGCGTGCCATCGTCGGACAGCACGCGGATGACTTTCGCCGGTTGTTCCGGGCGAAAAGTCGCAGGCTTTTCGGGCATCATATCCATTCAGAAATTCGAGGCTCCTGGCGGGCAGCGCGGACACGAGGGCCGCGGCGCCGAACCGCACGCGCTAGTCCACGAGCGCGTGAGCGGCCTCCGCGATGGCTTGTTCGACCGCGGCATTCGTCAGTTTGAATTCGGCGGCCAGCTTGTCCAGCACATCACGTTCGACCGAGCTTACTCCACCCGACACGTGGGCGAGTAGCGAAGAAACTCGGAGCACCTCGCGCGCGTGATCCTCACGAGTGACGGTCTGCGCGATCATCACGATTCGCTTTTGCATTCCGTCTTCTTGCAGCTGGTCGTGCAGGTCGGCGAGCAACGCCGAGACTTGGTGCTCGGCGACCCGCCCCGCACAGGCGGTGACCACGATGTGCTGGAACGCAGCCTGCTCCGTGGCGTCGAAGTCGGAGTCCGCGTTGGCGACCAGGAACGCGCCCTCGACGACGGCTTCGAACAGGCGTGCGGCCTGCGAGTCGAAGCCGGTAGGCTGGGTGTGATCGTCATTTTCGGACTTCCAGCCGTAGGAGCTGGCGGCCACACTCAGCAAGGAACCACGCGCGCCTTCGGCCGCTGCATACGCAGGAGCCTGGGTCAGCTGGCGTGCGACCTTACTGATCAGACTGGAGTCCGGGGTGGGCATGCGGTTTCCCTCGATTACAGTGGCGGAGGCTAACCGAAGATCGCGGCCACGTCATTGCCCGTCAGCGCCGAATCAGGGACTCGGGGCGGATGAGCGGGGCCCGGTCGATTTCGCTCCGCTCGGCCAACGGGAAAACAGCTGCTGCGATCTGCCCTTCGCTGTGCGCTTGGGTCTCGGGCGCGCCGCTCGGCGGTCGCAAACGAGCCTCCACGAAGCCCTCTGCCGCATGGTAGCTGGAACGCACGAGCGGTCCGGACGCGATGAATGCGAAACCCATTTCGCGCCCCGCTCGTGCGTACTCGTCGAAGCGTTCCGGCGTCACGTAGCGCTCCACCGCCGCATGCTTCGGCGTGGGGCGAAGGTACTGACCCAAGGTCAAAATATCCACGCCCGCTTTACGCAGGTCGAGCATCGTCTCCAGCACTTCGTCGTCCGTCTCGCCGACGCCGACCATGATCGAACTCTTGACGAAGCGGTCCGGGTGGCGCGCCTTGGCATGGGCCAAAACGCCGAGTGAGAGATCGTAGTCGCAGCGCTGGTCGCGGATCTTGGGCGTCATGCGCCGAGAGACCTCGATGTTGTGCGCGAACACGTCCGGCCCGGAGTCGACCATGCTGTTTACGTCCCGCATGCGGCCGCCGAAGTCACCGACCAAGGTCTCGACGAGCAGCCCCGGGCTGTGCTCGCGCAAGGCCACCACCGCGCGCGCCATGTGCGACGCGCCGCCGTCGAGCAGGTCGTCGCGATCGACCATGGTCAGCACCACGTAGCGTAGCTTTAGTTGCGAGATCGCGCGGGCCACGTGCTCCGGCTCACGCGGGTCGACCGCGCCGCGCGGATTGCCGGTGGTCACGGCACAAAAACGGCAGCCGCGCGTACAAGTGTGACCGAGCAGCATCACGGTAGCCGTGCCCGAAGCCCAACACTCGGCGACGTTGGGGCAGCGCGCTTCTTCACACACCGTGTACAGATCCAACTCACGCAGGGTCTGCTTCAGGCGCGTGTAATTCTCGCCGCCCGGCGCGCGCACCTTCAGCCACGGAGGCTTCGGGTCGTAGATCTTCAGCGCGCGCGTGGCGGTCACGCGCCGCCTCCCAGCAACTTCTCGAACAAGGCGCTGACCAACTTCGGGTCGGCCGAGCCTCCGCTCTCCTTCATGGCTTGACCCATGAAGAAGCCCAAGAGTCCCTTCTTACCGGCGCGAACGGACGCCGCTTGACTCGGGAACTTCTCGATCAGCTGCTGGCACAGTTTCTCGAGCGAAGCGCTGTCCGAAACCACGCGCAGCCCGCGCTCGTCCACGATCGCGCGCGCGCTCTTGTCCGTGCCTTCGATCGCGGCGAACACCTCTTTTGCCTGTTTGCCGCTGATCTCACCGGCCTCGACCAGCGCGAGCAACTCGGCCACCTGCGCCGGACTCACGGTGAAGGTAGCCTCGAGGCCGTGCGACTTGGCCCCCCGAAGCACTTCATTGGCGACGAAATTGGCGACTTTCACCGGCTGATCGAAGGCTTTACACACGGCTTCGAAGAAGCTGACGTAGCGCGGGTGTTGGCTGAGCGTTTGCGCGGTGGCGACGGTTAGGCCGAGCTCGTCCACCCAGCGCTTGCGCACCGCGACCGGCAATTCGTTCAAGCCCGCGCGTTGCGCCGCGATGAACGCCGCATCTACACGCAACGGCGGCAAGTCCGGCTCGGGGAAATAGCGATAGTCGTGCGCGTCATCCTTGGCGCGCAAGGTTTGCGTGAGCCCCGTGGCGGGGTCGAAGCTGCGCGTCTCTTGCTTGACCTTGCCGCCCGCGTCCAAAATCGCGGTCTGGCGGATGATCTCGGCGTCGATCGCCTTTTGCACGAACTTGAACGAGTTGATGTTCTTCAACTCACAACGCGTGCCGAACTTCTCGGTCCCCACGGGACGGATAGACACGTTTGCGTCGCAACGAAAGCTCCCCTCCTCGAGGTTGCCGTCGTTCACACCGATGAACACCAGCAAGTCACGCATGGCGCGCAGATACGCGGCTGCCTCCGCGCTAGACCGCAGATCCGGCTCGCCCACGATTTCACACAAAGGCGTACCGGCGCGGTTCAAATCCACCAGCGAATCACCGGCCACGCCGTGCACGTTCTTGCCCGCGTCTTCTTCCATGTGGGCGCGGGTGATCCCCACGCGCCGCGGCACGCCATCGACCTCGATGTCCAAGTGACCGTTCGTGGCGATCGGCTCTTCGAACTGACTGATCTGATAGCCCTTGGGCAGATCCGGATAAAAATAGTTCTTCCGCGCGAAGATGCTCTTCTCGTGAATGGTGCAGCCGAGCGCGAGCCCCGTCTGCACCGCAAACGTCACCGCCTGCTGGTTCAACACCGGCAACGACCCGGGCAGGCCCAAACAAACCGGACACACATTGGTGTTGGGCTCACCCCCGAAATCAGTCGAACAAGCGCAGAACAACTTGCTCTTGGTGAGCAGCTGCGCGTGAACTTCAAGCCCAATGACTGGTTCGTATTCCATGACTCGTCGGCTGGTCTAGCGCCGAACGCAGCCAGGTTCTAGTACCCGTAACCTTGCCGGCATTTCCCCGTATTTGGTGGGGCGCCCGTGGGTGCTGCAGCGCACCCCGCGCCGCGGCCCCGTGCTCAGAGGGCGCCCCCCCAAGAATCGACACACGCGGCTCAGGACCACCGCACCAACTCAGGCCACCGCACCCAACTCAGGCCACCGCACCAACTCAGGCCA
>Ga0247740_1000296_pt1 | contig 26115 bp, 24 predicted proteins | sample UWRJL148409B2_FD_180942 | JGI IMG/M metagenome (GOLD analysis project Ga0247740, IMG submission 180942) | Plant litter microbial communities from Arlington Agricultural Research Station in Wisconsin, United States - UWRJ-L148-409B-2 | ecosystem: Environmental > Terrestrial > Plant litter >...
ATTGCAACGTCGTCTACGGCTTTCCGAGAGGCCGCCTCTGCGGTCGTGAGCGAGCCGGGTGCGTCGAGAACGGTGCGCGCTGCGAGGTGCGATGCGGGAGTGAGACCGCCTCCATCTCCCGGAGCGCGTTCAACGTGCGGGTGGCGCTGGCACTTGTGGGCGTGGCGCGGGGACGCCTTTGGATGCCGGCGCTGCGCTCGTGGCCGGCGCGGCGCTCGCCGCGGCCGATGCGCTTGCGGCCGGCGTGCCTTCACCCTTCTTCGACCACACGACGCGGCCGAAGCGGGAGGCTTTGTGAAAATTGCCTTGGCCCAAGATCGGCGACCAAGCGACGCCGCCGTTGTTCTTCATGGCGTACAAGTTGATGCGCCATGAAGAGCCCGGTTCCGGCGGCAATTTGGCGGCTTTTGCGAACGACTTCCACGGTACGAATATTTCGACGGTATAGCCGCGATCTTCGTCCGTGCTCTTGTCGAGCGTGCCGTCGATGCTGACCGCGCTCTTCAGGTTCGCCGACCACTCTTGATGACCAAAGGGGCCGTCCGGCTCGACCTTGGGCTCGTTGTAGGCGTCGAACTGCGAGTCGAACACCAGGTTCTGCGGGTTCACCTGGATCTCGTAGTAGTCCTTGTTGTCGCCGTCACCGTCCGGGTCGACCATGATTTCGACGGTGTCTTTGGTCCACAAGTGGGGATCGCGATCACCCTTGTTGAAGCCGCCGATCACGTCTTTTTGGCTGACCGAGAAGCCGACGTACAGGCCGGTATCGCTCCACAGCAGCTTGGCCTCGCCGTGCACGGGCAGCGCTGGGTTCACTTCTCCGCTGCGCACGTCCACGAGTGGCCCCGTGCTCGCGGCTGCCTTCCACGCGGGCTCGTCGAGCTTGCCGTCTAGCTTGATCGCGACCGTGGGCTCCAGCTTTTCGACGTGGAGCGTGGGGATGCGCACGTTCTTGGGTGGGGCTTGGAGCCCGCTCACCGTGAGCGTGGCGGCGATCGCACGGCGAGTGGTGTCGTGCGGCCCCGCGGTGATGTCGAGCCGGCCTCGCTTGCCAAAAATGCCGGTCAGGATCTGAATCTTTTCCGTGCGCAGCTTGGCGGGCACCGTGAAAATCTGCTCGTCGACGTAGACTTTGCCGGGTTCCCAGTCGCTCGGGGGCAGGGCCTGTGAGCCGTCGTGCATCTCACGCAGGGGGCCCACGTTGTCGACGTTGAGCACCCGCTCGCCCGAGGCATCCACGATGTGCGTGAACAGCTTCTGACCCTTGTCGAGTTTTTCTTTCACGCTCCAGTAGAACGTGAACTGCACCTTCGAGCCGGGTTTGAGCCCGGTCTTGGGGTCGATGCGTACGCCTAGCAGCGTCACCTTGTCGCTGAAGTTCGCGTTCACGGGGTCGCCGATGTCGGCGGGCGGCGCATCCAACACGAACTGTTTCAGCTTCTCAGCTGCCGCCTTCGAGTCGTGCTTTTCACCGCTCGGCGCGGGTTTGACGCAAGACGAGGCGAGGGCGCCCAGGAACAGCACTGCCGACCAACGCATGGCGCTCACTACTTCTTCCCCTTGCTCTTCTTGCGCGCGTCGCGTTCGCGTTTGCGCTGATTCTTCTTCTGATTTTTTTCGCCCTTGGAGAGCACGCGCATCTTTGGACCACCCGCGTCGCCCAGGCCAGGCATACCGGGGAAACCCATGCCGGGCATGCCAGGGAAGCCGGGCATGCCGCCGAGACCGGGCATGCCGCCCATTCCTCCCATGCCGCCCATGTTTTGCATCATGTCCTGCATTTTTCCGCTCTTCATGGCGCGCCGCATGTTGCGGGCCATGTTCAGACCGCCCATGCCGGGGATCTTGCTGAGCAGGCCACCCGGATCGCCGCCGCCCATGCCGCCCATCATCTGGCGCATGAACAAGAAGCGCTGCACGAGCTCGCTCACGCCCTCGGGCGGCTGAGCGGAGCCTTTGGCGATGCGCGTGACGCGCGATGGCTCGCGTACGAGCACGTTCGGATCCTCGCGCTCGGCGCGAGTCATCGACTGGATCATGGCCTCGATGCGGCCAAGCTCGCTATCGTCCAAGTTCGCGGCCGCGCCGGGCGGCATCATCCCGCCGAGGCCCGGGATCTTCTCCATCAGGTCTTTGAGCGACCCCATCTTTTGGATGGTGCGCACCTGGTTCAAGAAGTCATCGAGCGTGAACTGGCCCTGCATCATGCGGGCGGCGTCGGCTTCGGCCTTTTTCTGATCGACGACTTCTTCGAAGTCTTGCATCAGGCCCACGACATCGCCCATGCCCAGCACGCGGCTGGCCATGCCCTCCGCGCGGAACGGCTCGAGCTTGTCGGTTGTTTCACCCATACCGACGAAGATCAGCGGCGCGCCCGTGACCTCTTTGACCGACAACGCGGCGCCGCCGCGGGCGTCGCCGTCGAGTTTGGTCAAGATCACGCCCGTGACGTCGAGCCGATCATTGAAGCCGCGCGCCGTCTTCACGGAGTCTTGGCCGATCATCGCGTCGATCACGAGGAAGATATTTTGCGGTAGGACGGCCGCCTTGATCGACTTCAGCTCTTCCATCAACGCTTCGTCGATCGCGAGCCGACCGGCGGTGTCGTAGATGATGACGTCTTTGCCTTGCTTCTTCGCTTCCTCACGCGCGGCGGTACAGATCTCGAGCGGCGTGCCGCCTTCGATGTTGAACACCGGGATCGAGAGCGATGCGCCCAGCACCTTGAGCTGCTCGACGGCCGCGGGGCGCTGCATGTCGGCCGCGACCAAGAGCGGGGATTTGCCCTGCTTCTCGAACCAGCGTGCGAGCTTGGCGGTGGTGGTGGTCTTACCGGAGCCCTGCAAACCGACCATCATCACGCCGGTCGGGCCGGAATCGGCGAACACGACAGGCTCGCCCTCGTGGTCCATCATGGCCACGAGTTCTTCGTGGCAGATGCGCACGAACTGATCGCCCGCAGACACCTTGTGTGTCTCGCCGCCGTGACGAACGCGCGTCTGCACGGTTTGCCCGAGTGACTTCTCCTCGACCGTCGCCAAGAAGCGCTTGACGACGCCGAGCTCGACATCGGCCTCGAGCAGCGAGAGCCGCACCTCTTTCAGGGCGGCTTGGACGTTTTTGGGGTTTAGCTCGGTGAGACCGGCGAGGCGGTTTTGAGCTTCACGAAAGCCTTTGGTCAGCGCTTCGAACACGGGCGGGGTCTTAGCATAGTCGGGGCGCCGGGGGGTGCGGCCGGGGCGTGCCCGCGGGCGGGATGCGGGCCTCCCGCGGCGCTTGCCTCAGCTCCGCCGCAAACGAAAAAAGGCCGGCGGCGCGCCCACGAAGCGGCGCTCGAACACCCAATAAAAAGCGTACGAAAAAAGCAGTGACAGGGGCAAACTGAGCAGGGTCAGGGCGAGCATTTCCGCGTTCGGCGACAGGGCCAACCGGCGCAGGCCGAAGTAGCATAGCGCCACGATCGGCAAGTGCGTGAGGTACAGGCTGTACGAGAACCGGCCCAGCGCCACGAGCGGTCCGGACTCCAAGATGCGCAGTACGAGCGGCCGACGCGGCTCGGATGGACGCAAAGCGCGCGGGGTCAGATACAGCAGCGCGCTCGCGGTGGTCGCGCCGACCAGCGCGTCGCTGAAGGGCATGAACCGAAACCAGAACTGGATCAGCACCGTGACGCCCAAGGCTACCGCGGCGAGCAGCCCGAGGCACACGAAGTGCCACGGCACTCGCGCACGGAGCCATGCTTCCGCCGGTCGTGACGCGAAGCCGACGCCCGCCGCACACATACCCAGACCGAACAGTCCGAGATACCAAGAGGCAGCGGTGTTCGCGGCCGATGGCACGACCCGAGTCAGCGCGCTACCGATCGCGAAGGCCACGAATAGCGTCACGCCCGCGCCGAATCGTCGCCAGGCGGGGAGGAGCACGAACGGGAAGAAGAAGTAGATCTGCCACTCCGTCGCCACGCTCCACAGCGGACCATTGATGGTCTGCGCGTAAGCCGGGAACAGGTTGTGGACCAATAACAGATGACTTGCGACAGGCCCCAACTCGAACGCGGGAAAGCTATCGGCCCAAATGGTTTTCGTCGGTGTTTCCAAGACCGGCACGAGCGCGATCAAGAGCAGCGAACCGAGCAGTGCGGCAAAGTAGGGTGGGAGAATGCGCCATGCGCGGCGCCCAATGTAGTTCGGCACGCCCCGCACGAGCCGCCCCTCCGCGCGCGCCACCGGCAGCATCAAGCAATAACCGGAAAGCACGATGAACACCGCCACCGCGTCGTGGCCGAAGGAGAGTAGTCGTTGGAGATTGCGCGCAAATCCAGACAGCGGCTGATTGTCGTCGAGAAAGCCGAGCCCGGCATGAAAAAGGACCACGTACAGCGCGGCCATCGCACGTAGGCCATCCAAGTACTCGAGCCGAAGCGCCTCTTTTCTAGTCATTCCACGTCGGATCCCGGCGGGAGCAGTCTAGACGCATCTCGCGTTCCGGAGTACAGCTATGATCTTGTGTAATGCTGCCGATGGCGCTCTTTGCGTGAGCAAAAGCGTCGGAGTTTGAAAGCCCAATGATCGAACGTACAGCCGCCCTCAACATCGTCTACGCAAGCATTCAAGAGGTCTTCGCCCAAACTGGGCTCGACGCTCCAGCCACGCTCACCGAGGAGACCGTGCTGGTCGGTAAAGACGCGGTGCTCGACTCGCTCGGGGTCGTCTCGCTGATCGTCGAAGTCGAACAGCGAGTCGAGGGCGAACACGGCGCGTCGGTCACGCTCGCCAACGACAAGGCCATGTCGCAGCGCAACAGCCCGTTTCGCACCGTCGGCGTGCTCACCGATCACCTCGTGGCCATGGTCGCAGAAGTGAGCGCAGCGTGAGCGAGCGCATCGTGAGTGAAAAGCCGGTCATGCTCGTGACCGGAAGCCGCAAAGGCATTGGGCGCTACCTGTGCGAGTATTACTTGCAGAAAGGCTACTTGGTCGAAGGCTGCAGCCGCGGCGGTAGCGATCTCCAGGATCCGAACTACAAGCACCACGAGGTGGACGTGGCGGACGAGCGCGCGGTGCGCTTGATGATCGCCGACATCACCAAGCGCCACGGTCGCATCGATGTCGTGCTCAACAACGCGGCCATCGCGAGCATGAATCACATCTTGCTCACGCCAGCAAAATCGGCCGATCGCATGCTGTCCGTCAATGTGACCGGCACCATGCTCGTCTGTCGTGACGCGGCCAAGGTGATGATTCGCCGCAAGTACGGGCGCATCGTCAACTTCACTACGATCGTCGCGCCGATCGCCCTCGCCGGCGAGGCGATCTACGCGGCCTCCAAGAGCGCCGTCGTCACGTTCACGCGCATTTTGGCCTTCGAGCTCGGCCAATGGGGCATCACCTGCAACTCCTTCGGTGCCACTCCGATCATGACGGACATGATCAAGGGCGTTCCCCAAGACAAGATCGACGCGGTGGTGAACAACCTCGCGATCAAGCGGCTGGGCACGAATTTCGACTGCGCCAACGTGTGTGATTTCTTCATCAGCCCCGGTAGCGACAACATTACGGGCCAAGTCATCTACTTGGGCGGCGTCACCTAATCTGGCCCGCGGAGTTTCGCGCTGAGCCGCGCCAGACTCCGCAACCCTAGGTCGGGGCGGCCGAGCGAGGAGGGTGCATGCTAAACTGCCGGAGGTTTCACCATGGCCGTCTCCGAGTTTTTGAAATGAACGCTCAATCATGATTGCGCCCTGGCTGTTCGAACGCATTGTCGCCTGGGGTGACGCGCCCGCGCTGGTGTGGAACGACACGGTCACCAACTACACCGAACTCGCGAAGCTCGCGGATGGCTGGCAAGAGCGATTCCACGCCCGAGGGGTGACGGCCGGCCACGTGGTGGCGTTGGAAGGCTCTTTTTCGCCCAACGCCTGCGCAGCGCTGATCGCGCTGGTGCGACTAGGCTCCGTCATCGCGCCGCTCACGCCACTGATGCGCACCCAGCGCGAGCAGTTCCTAGCCATCGCCGAAGCTCGTTTGCTGGTCGAGTTCGACGACGCTGATACGTTCACCTTTCTAGAATTCGAACGTACCGTCAGCAATGCGGTCACGCAAAAACTGATCGCGCGCGGTCATCCCGGCCTCATCATCTTTTCCTCGGGCTCGACCGGTTCGCCCAAAGCGATCTTGCACGACTTCGCGTCACTACTGGAGAAGTTCCACAAGGTCCGGCAGAAGAAGACCACCTTGACCTTCTTGCTGTTCGATCACATCGGCGGCATCGACACTTTGTTCAATACTTTGGCCAGCGGCGGGACGGTCGTCACCGTGCCGAATCGCGATCCAGAGACCGTATCGCGCGCGCTTTCGAAGTACCGCGTACACACGCTGCCCGCTTCGCCCACGTTCCTCAATCTGTGGCTGATGTCCGGTCTGTTCGAACAGTATGATTTTTCGGCGTTGCAGGTGATCGCCTACGGCACCGAGCCCATGCCGCCGAACACGCTGAAAAAGCTGCACGAGCTGTTCCCCGACGTGTCCTTGGTGCAAACCTACGGCATGTCCGAGCTCGGCGTGCTGCGCTCGCGCTCGCGTGATTCGGAGTCGCTCTGGATCAAGTTCACGGGCGAGGGCTTTCAGACGAAAGTCATCGACGGCATTCTGTGGGTAAAAGCGGACGCCGCCATGGTCGGCTACCTGAACGCGCCCGACTTGTTCGACGCCGAAGGCTGGCTCAACACGCAAGATGCGGTCGAGGTCGACGGCGAATACTTGCGCATCTTGGGCCGCGCCAGTGATCTGATCAACGTCGGCGGTCAGAAGGTGTATCCCGCAGAGGTCGAGAACCTACTACTGCAGATGGACAACGTAGCCGAGGTTGCCGTGTTCGGTAAAGCGCACCCCATGATGGGGCAAATCGTCGCCGCGCGCTTCAACCTGAAAGAGCCCGAGCCGCTGCCCGACTTCAAACGCCGCATGGGCGCTTTCTGTCGAGAGCGCATGGCCGCCTATCAGATCCCGCGCTTGGTCGAAATTTCGGACGACCAGCAGTTCGGGTCGCGCTTCAAGAAACTCCGCAATGTCTAGCTCGGGCAATCGATGTCGCTTTTAACTCGCAAAGGTCTCCTCATCGTGGGCATCGCAGCGGTGGTCGCAGTTTCACTCGGCGTGTTCGGTCGCGTACTCGGCGCCAAGCGCTTGCGCTTCCCTTACCTGAATGGCCCCATTGCCTCCGCGGACTACCAGGCCTTGGCGGCGCAGCCGGGTTGGGCGGCGCGTCAGATTACGGTCGCACCCGGCATCAGCCTCAACGGGCTCGTGCGGCGGCCGAAAGCGCCGGACGCGCCGTGGGTGCTCTTCTACCAAGGCAACGACTCGCAGATGTTGAAGGTCGGCCAAGCCTTCCTCTCTCGGCTCGGTGACGCCCAGGATTGGGGCCTCGCGATCTACGCCTACCGCGGCTACGACTCGTCAGGGGGCTCTCCGCGGCTGCCGCTCTTGGCTGCCGATGCGCCCGTGATCCTCGAACAGCTGTGCGCGACCGAGCACGTCGATCGCGGACGCGTCCACGTGGTCGGTTTTTCAATCGGCGGGCACATCGCAGTGCGGGCGATGGCGGTAGCCGCGCGCCTGCAGCCGAAGCCCCCATCGCTCACGCTGCTCGCCTCCGTCGAAGACATCACGATGGTCCCAGCCTCGTTCTACTGGAAGTTCGACCCCGGTGACGACTTCGACACGCGAGCATTTTTAGCCGATATTCCCGCCCCCGTGCTGGTCGTTCAGGGCACCAAGGATGAAGCGCTAATGGGCCCCGAGCAGGGCCGCCGTATTGCCGCGGCGCTCGGCACGCGCGCGCGCTACGTCGAGCTGCCCGGAGTCGGACACACCGAACTGATGCAGAACGAGCCGGCGCTGGCCGCCGTGCGCGAATTCATCGCCGCGCATTCCAAGTAATTCGCAGATTCGCGGCGTCGTGGCCGGGCGCGGCTTCGACGGCGAAGGCCGTCGAGTTCGGGGCGTTCACTGCGTGAGCCGTTGGCGCAGATCTTCGACGGTCTTGCGCCAAGCCGCGCCGTCTTCTTCATCCCAAAAATCACGCAGCTCCGAGTCTTCACCCAAGATACGTTGGATCGCGGATCGGGCGCGTTGGAGCAGCGCGGGCGTGGGTTTGAGCGGATGAGCCTTGACCCAGTTGTCGACGTTCTCCGTGTAGGCGTTCTGGTATCCGAAGTTGCCGAGCAAGCGCGCGAGCACCTCGCAGGCGGCCAGTGCATCACAGGCCACCTCCTGATCTAGGTATTCAGTGCCGACCGCCTCCAGCTCCTCGAATGCGGCTTCGACGACGGAAAGGTCGTCGACCTCGTCGAGTTCATAGGCCCAGTCGTGCGCGGTGTCGTTGTCGAAAGCGAGTTCTCCCCAGGCACCCATGAGTCCCATCCTTTGCTGGTGCTGCAAGCTGAGAGCCGCGGCTCCTCGGTCACCACCCGCACCATGAGAACATAGGATTGGAGGCGGGTCGCGTCACAAATAGGTAGTGTCCCGAGCCTCGTTCTGCCAGTCATTTTCCCGGCCATTGGCGTACTGAATGGGCGCCTGGGCGAGCTCCGTGTCCGTCGCGTCGTCGAGACATGCCACATTGACCGCGTAGAATTCGCCGCCGAATTGCGGCAGCGCACCGCCCTTGCTGAAGGCGCGCACCCCGCACTGGCGGCAGAACTGCAGGTGCAAGAACGGCTCGCTCTTGCCGCTGGGGGTATGCTGGTAGTCACACAGGGCGTTTTCGCCCTGCAGCAGGCGGAATTCGGCAGCCTTGGCGAAGGCCATCCAAAAGCGGGCTTTGCGACAGAAGCGGCAATTGCAGCGAGTGGTGCCGGCCGCGAGATCGAGCTCGGCTTCGAATTCGACCGCGCCACAGTGACAGCTCCCTCGGTACGTTTTTTTCATCCCCTTAAGAGCCGCCGCGCCGCGGAAACTCATCGCCCGGGCAAAGAAAAAAAAGCGTGCGTGGCGGGAGCCAGAAAGCCAGTCAATTCCGCGATTCTGTCCCCGCGCAAGCGCACCACGTTCAGCGCGCCCAGCGGAAAATCCGGGCCTTGGTAGGCGGCGAACGCCAATTGGCCGCTCGCCCACGTGGGTTCCAGCCGCCACGTGGTGCGCAGCACGGCCTCGGCGAAAAAGCGCACCACCGCATCTCGGCCGTCGAACCAGGTAGGGATGGGCGGCATGCTGAACCGCACATCTTCCGTGAGGAGGGCGGCCAAGGCTTGCGCGTCTTGCTGCGCCCACGCTCTCACGTACGCGTGCACGAGAGACTGCAGCGCCGCATCGCCCAACTCCGCCAACGTCGCTTGCTGACTGAGCGGCGGCACCCGCGCACTCACCGCCGCCTTCGCGCGCTGTAAGGCGCTGTTGATGGCCGGCACGCTGGTGTCGAGTAGCTCGGCGGCCTCGGCCGCCGAGAACTCCAACACATCACGCAAAATCAACGTTGCGCGTTGCGCGGCGGGCAAGTGCTGGAGCGCCGCCACGAAGGCCAACTCCAAACTTTCCCGTTGCTCGAACGTGGCATCGAGCGCAACCGGATACGGTTCGAGCCACGGCAGGTCCTCCCGCATTGGCGCAACCCGAGAGCCTTGGTCTGCGGGCGCGAAATCGTACGGCAGAATGCGCGCCCTTCGCTGCTCGAGTACGCGCAGACAGGCGTTCGTTGCGATGCGATACAGCCACGATTTCAGCGCGCTTCGCCCCTCGAAACTCGCAAGGCCCTTCCACGCGCCGAGCAACGTCTCTTGTAGCGCATCTTCCGCGTCTTGCAGCGAACCGAGCATGCGGTAGCAATAGGCACGCAGCTCACGCCGATGTGGCGCCACGAGCGACTCGAATTCCCGACTGGACGACGTCATGCGCCCGCAATGAAGCGTGGCACCGACGAGCGCGCAAGCCGTTCGCCACACCGCTCGCGTACGCGGCTTTCGCGAGGGAGGAGGGGCGATCGCAGGTCCTGCATCGCACCTCTCGTGCCGTCCGTCGTCTCGCGGTCGCACGGCGAGCGAGTCGCGGCGCGTCGCCGAAGGCTGAGTCGCTCGCGACGAAACGCGTGACCATCACAAAAGGAAGCCGAACCCTGCGGGCGTGACGGCACGTAACTCGGATCGTCACCGGTATGTTTCGCGACTTGGTGCGATGCGAGGCAAAATGGACTGACGCCCACCGCCCCCGCGATTCATCCGACTTTGGACGAGATCATTGCCGCACGACTTGCCGAGCATCGAGTACGCTGCCCGGTATGGATCCCGTTCGGCGTGTCCTTTGGTTACTGGCCGCAGCAGTGCTGTTGCTGGTTCCGGACTGAGCCCGCGTGTCGCGCGAGTGCGAGCGCGAGCGCGAGGACGCGCCTTGGCACGCTGAGCGCGCCCGGCGATTTCCGCCAGTGTCATTAACGCAACAATCGCGCGCATGGTGGCAACGCGCGCCTTCGCGTCCGGATTCGCGATCACCGTCCACTCGGGTTTAGTCAATTTCGTTCAAGTGCTCGCGGCTCGGGCTCGGTTAGCTTTTACTCATGGCCCCCGTCTGCCGCCTCTGTTGGTTGCTCGCAACTACGCTCCTACTACTCGTTCCGGATTGAGCGCGCTGCGGAGCGAGAGGTGCTCACGTCCGTGTGGACGACATGGCGCGGCGATGCCTCACACTCGAGAGTCGAGCGCGCGCCCCAGATGCCGCTCGATGTGCGGCAGGATTTCACCCGCGTGGTCGGAAGCCAACGAGTGAGTGCCACCTTCGACCACGATCAGTTCGGAGCGGGGAAGCAGCTCGTTCAGGCGGCGACCCACCGCGACGGGGCTGATTGGGTCGGCGTCGCCCCAAAGGAGCAGTGTCGGCGCCGAAATCATGGGCAAGCGCGGCGATAGATCGTTGCGCGCGTTCAGGAACCAGCGCGGGGCCCGTGGCTGGTTCTGCTCGAACTGAGGACGCCAATCTTCCGCGCCCAAAGCGCGCATGTCGATCCCGCCGGACGTGACGGAGAGGACGAGCGCGCGCACGTGTTCCGGCACCGCGAGCGCCGCTTGGAGCGCGACGATTCCGCCCATCGATTGCGCGAAGAGCACGACCGGACCAGTGATTGCCGTGACGACTCGCTCGACCAGGTCGTCTACGCCGTTCACGCTCGGGTCTGGGGGCGCTCCGCCGAATCCGGGCCAGCTGAAGAAGTGACGCCGGCCGCCGTGCGCGAGCCCGTTCGCGACTGGCCGCCACACGGTCGTGTCGCCACCGGCACCCGGCAAGAACAGCAACGCTTCGGACTGTGCGAGCAATCGGATTCTCCTCTGTCTCTCACCAAGCGTGCTGCGCGCGCGCTCACCCTTCTGCTTCTTCTCTCACTCGTTGGACCAGCGCGTAGAGCTCGCGGCGTGGCAGCGGCGTGTCTTCGCCCAGCTCGCTGACTACGGTCTTCACGGTTTCGCCGCCCGAAAGGCGCGCGCGGGCGCGGGCTTCGAGCGCGGCGAGGTCGATCTCTTCTGCGGCGCGCTCCTCGGCGGGGGCGATCACGAGCGTGATCTCGCCGCGCCACTCGCCCTCACGCGCGGCGAGCTCGGCCAGGGTCGATGGCGTGATTTCTTCGTGCAGCTTGGTGATTTCGCGGCACAGCGTGCAGGCGCGATCCGGAATGCGCTGACTCAGTTCGCGCAGCGTTGCGGCGATGCGCTGCGGGGACTCGAAGATCACGACGGGGTCCAGGCTCTTTTCGATACGGGTGAGCGCGTCTTTGCGCTTGCGTCCGCTGCGCGGCAGAAAGCCGGTGAAGACGAAGCTGGCGTCGACGAGGCCCGACGCGCCGACCGCGGCCGTGACGGCGCTGGCGCCGGGAATGGGACAGACCGTGATCTGGCGCGCATGCGCGCCGCGCACGAGCGCGGTCCCCGGGTCACTGACGGAGGGCATGCCCGCGTCGGTCACGAGCGCGATGTCTTCACCGGCTTCGAGCAAGAGCAGCAACTCTTCGATTTTGCGCGGACTGGCGTTGGCATCGAGCGCGTGCAGCGTACGCTCGAGGATCGCGAAGTGGGTCAGCAGTTGGCGTGTGCGGCGTGTATCTTCCGCCGCGATGTGTCGAGTGTGCTTGAGCGTCTCGAGGGCGCGCAGGGTGATGTCACCGAGGTTGCCGATCGGCGTGCCGACCAGGTAGAGCTTGCCGGTCAACGCTCGCCGGGTCCGCTCAGTGTCCGCCAACGCCAACCGCGTCGCCGAAATTTTGGCGCAGGTGGTCGCGCAGCTTACCCATTAGACGTGCCTCGAGCTGCCGAACGCGTTCGCGCGAAACGCCGAATTGGTCGCCGAGCTCTTGTAGAGTGAGCGGTTCGTCCGCGACCACACGCTTGTCGAAGATGTCGATGTCTTTGCCGCTCAGGGTGGTGCGAAATTCGTTCAACTGAGCGTGCAAAAGCTCCGAGAACTCGCTGCCCTCCGCGATTTGGTCGGGCGTGGCGTTGGTAGACGGCATGAGCTCGAGGCGCGTGGTCGAGCGGCCGTCGGCTTCATTCACGGTGGCGTCCAAGGAAGCGTCGGCGCGGGCCAACCGGCGATCCATCTCCGTCACTTCCGACTCGGCGACGTTCAGGCGCTTGGCGATTTCGGCGTGACTAGGCTCGATGCCCATGGCCGTCAGGCGCGCCTTTTCCTTGTTCAAGTTGAAGAACAACTTGCGCTGGGCTTGCGTGGTGCCGACCTTGACCAAGCGCCAGTTGTTGAGGATGAAGCGCAACATGTAAGCGCGGATCCACCACGCGGCGTAGCTCGAGAGCTTCACGCCGCGGTACGGGTCGTAGCGCTTGACCGCCTGCATCAAGCCGATGTTGCCCTCTTGCACGAGGTCCATCATGTTGCGATACGCACGCCGGTATTCGTAGGCGATCTTGACGACCAAGCGCAGGTTGGCGGTGACCAGGCGCGCGGCTACGTCGCGGTCTTCGGTCTTTTGATACTGGACGGCTAGCTTGTGCTCGTCGTCGGCGGAGAGCAGCGGGTGGCGCTGCACCTCGCGCATGTAGGCTTGTAGTGCATCGAAGCGCGCGAGCCCTTTTTCGTCGGCATCCGGATCCGGCTCGCGCTCTTCGGCAAGCTCCACCTCTTCTCCGGGTTCGCGCTCTTCGTCCGGGTCGGCTTCATCGGCGTCGACGAGTTCGGCTTCGGTGTCGAAGTCAGCGCGGTCGTCCCCGAGCACTTCCGCCTCGGGTTCGTCAGCACTCGGATCTTCGCCGTTCTCTTCCGCGCCTTCGCTCGCGGAAGCGCCCTCCGGCTGGTCTGCGTTCCGGCGCGGGCTCGAAGCCCGAGTGGCTGCGCGGGGCTTGGCGCGTTTCTTTGCGTCTACTTTGGCTGTCACGGTGGGTGCTCGAGGCCGCTCGGGGACACGCTTGCGTGTGGCCTGGCAACCGCGGCAGAGCGTGTGCCGCTCGCACCGCGTCGTCAAGGGAACGCCGCGGATCGCGCTTGTTTCCCGGCGGCTGCCGGAGCGATTCGCTAGCCAGGAAAAAGTGTGGGACACTTTTCTGGGAATCTTGGTTGAGGGGCCAATGAAATCTACTTTTGTTTCCAGCCACTCCACGCGCCGTGCGGACGAGCTTCGAGCCTTCGTCGAACCCGGCGCGACCGATTTGCGCCGCGTCGAGACGGAGCGCATGGCCTCACTCGGCACTTTGGCCGCAGGCGTCGCTCACGAGATCAACAACCCGCTCTCGTACGTGCTCGGGAGCTTGGACCTAGGCTTGCGCGAGCTTCACGGCTTGCGGAAGTTGCTTCAAGGTCACCCGAACGAGGAGCTCGAACATGTCTCCGGCGCCGTGGCAGCCCTGGACAGCGCTCGTGAAGGGGCTGAACGCGTGCGCAATATCGTGCGCGACCTGATGGACTTCTCCCGCGCGACGCCGGGCGACGGGAAGGCGGTCGACGTGGAGGCCGTGCTGGACGCGACGGTGCGCGTGGCCTGGAACGAAATTCGGCATCGCGCGCGCTTGATCAAGCGCTACGCGGGCATTTCTCGGGTGAGCGGCGATGAAGCGCGCCTGGGCCAGGTGTTCCTCAATTTGCTCATGAACGCGGCCCACGCGATTGACGGCGATCCATCCGTCAACGAGATCAGCATCGGTACGTATGCCGAGCACGGCTTCGCCGTGATCGAAATTTCGGACACCGGTGGCGGAATTCGCGAGCAGGATCTGCCACGCATTTTCGATCCGTTCTTTACGACCAAGCAGGCCAGCGCGGGGACTGGTCTGGGTCTTGCAATCTGTCGCGGAATCATGACCGCACTCGGCGGCGAGATCTCCGTGTCGAGTGAGCTCGGCCGTGGTAGCTGTTTCAGGGTGGTATTGCCGTTCGCGTCAGAGGAGAGCGCGTCGCGTCGCGTCGTCGTGGAACAAGCGGCCGAGTCGCCGCCCGCGCCTTCACGCATACTGATCATCGACGACGAGCCACTGCTCGGCCAAACCTTGCTGTACGCGTTCAAGGGTCGTCACGACGTGAGCATCTGTACCAGCGGCCGCGAAGCGCTGAGCTCACTCGAGAAAGATTCGAACTTCGATCTGGTGCTGTGCGATCTGATGATGCCGGACGTGAATGGCGCGGCCGTGTACGCGGCCGTGAAGCGCGATCATCCGCAGCTCGCCGAACGCTTCGTGTTCATGACGGGCGGCGCGTTTACCGACCGCGCGCGCGAGTTTCTCTCACAGCACCCCGGCGCTCAGCTCGAAAAGCCGTTCAACATCGCCGATATCGAGAAGCTCTTGGGTCAGTTTGCCGCCTCCGCAACTGCTGCCCAGCCTTAGCGCGGGTGGTCAGCGGCGCAGCGCGACCTTGTGTCCAGGGACGGGCGTGTCACCCAGGATGACGAAGGCCTCGAAGCTGGCCTTGGCCAATGACTTGGCCGAGGCCGCCAGGTCGTAGGTCAAGCCCCACTCCACGCTGGGCCCCGCGGAGACGAACAGCGTGTTGGAGTGCTTGCAGCCCTTGGCGAAGCGCTCGATGTTGTCGCCCGTCATGCTCAGATCGGGCCCGGCCATGCCCTTGCCGTGCTTGGTGGCCACGCCGCCCGAGAGCTTCCACACCGCGGTTCCGCGATCTTCGAGCACCATGGCGATCACGCTGCAGTCTGGCGGCGCTTTGAGCGACAGCTCGGGCGTGAATGGCAAGCTCGCCGCGAATTCCTTACGTGTCTCGCTCTTGATCAGGACTCGTTTCGCGCCCACCTTGCCCAGCTCGTCGACGAACGCGACCACCCAGGGCAGCTTGGCGCTGCGGTCGACGACCAACGTCACGTCGTTGCCGCTCACGAACTTCTCGGTCGGTTTGAGCAGGTTGACCAGGTTGCTCCTGCCGTCCCGCTGATCGAGCAGCGCGCGCTCGAAGCCGACCTTGGCGCTCAAGGTATCGATCTCGAACTCCGGCGGGCCAGCGGGTTTGGGGGCGGCGGTCGGGGTCGGGCTGGGGGCGTCCGTTGGTTCTGCTTTGGGCAGGCTCGGTTTGGGCGCGTCGTCACAGGCGCCCAGCACGGAAAGTGTGAGCAAGAGTCCCCCGCCGGCCGCGCGCGCCCGGCCAATCATTTTCGCAAATCCTCACACAGCCCTGTGCTCGCCGAGAGCGTGATGGAGGAGACACAGCGACCGGTGCTGGATCCCACGGGGATGTCACAGACGTTGCTCGTGCAGTCGTCGTCTTTGGCGCAGTTCTCGGCGCTGACGCGCTCGACGCACTTGCTGCTGTCGGCGTCACACTCGAGGCCGGTCGCGCACTCGAAGGTCGCCGCGCAGCCTTTACCCACGTCTTTGCTCTTTACGCACGCTTCGTCGACGCCGCAGTAGTAGCCGATGTTGCAGGTGGCACCCGGCTCCGCACAGGGATCACCATTTTCGACCAGGGTCGGGATCTGGCACGTCCCTTCGCCGCTCTTCAGCACGCACACGAAGTTCGCGAGCGTGTTGCAGTCGTCGTCGCTGTTGCAACTTTCGCCCTTTTCTTGCGAGCCCTTGATCAGCTGATTGCAGGGGGCGCCGCGGTGGCGCACGGTGGCGATCTCGAGCGCGGTCAAACGCGCGTCTTTGTACGCGTTCTGCACGGCGCTCAGACACTGCGAGGCTTTCTGGGAGCTGTAGCCCTTGGTCGGCAGGAGCCCCTCACAGAAGACGCGCTGCGCGGACACGCAACCGTCGGTCAGCTCGGCGTCGACCTTGTCTTCTCCGGAGCAGGCCAACACGACCGAATCAGAACAGGCGGCCTTCGCCCAGTTCTCGCAGAAGCCACTGACCGTTCCGTTGGGGTCGGGCTCGCTTTCGCTGCTGGAGCAGCCGCCGATCCCGAGGAAGCACAGCGCAACGAAGCCAAATTTGAGACTCTGAGCGATCATTTCCGGCAAGATACACGACCCGTGGTGGGGGGCCGAAGTCTTTGACGGGGAGCGTCTCGGCGGCGGCGGGGTAGACTCGGGACCGACGCGATGCTGACGGCTAGCCTAGCTCCGCCTACCAAGGAAATTCCAACAAGGCTGCAAGCTGTGTCGTTTTGGCTCGTCGCTTTGATCGCGATTGTGGTCAGTGGCGCCGGCGTAGGCGCAACTGCGGCAATTTTGGCGGTGCGTGCCGGGCTGCCGGTGGAGCGCGCGCTGGCCTTGGTGACCGACCCGCATTCATCGCCGCTCGTGACCAGCTCGACGTGGATCGCGGTTTCGATCGCCGTCAACGAACTCGCCGTCGCGATCACGCTCACGCTCTGGATCGCGCGCCATCGTCCGCACATCGGTCACGTGTTCCCGCTCGGTCACCCAACCTTGCGCACGATCTGCGCGGGGCTGCTGATCGTGTTTGGCTTCGGTCCCTTGGCGGAGCTTGCCGGCGAGCTCGCGTTTCGCTTCTTGGGCCGTGACCTGAACGCCGAGCGCTTGGTCGTCGCGGTCTCCCAGAACGCCAGTAGCGGGGGATTGGTCGGCGTTTTATTCGCGGCTGCGGTGCTGCCCGCGCTGGTCGAGGAGCTGATGTTCCGCGGGCTCGTGACGCGCGCGTTCGAGAGGCGGTCTCACGCCGAGATGGTCCTGGTTCCGAGCTTGCTCTTCGGCCTGTTCCACCTCGAGCCCACGCAGATGGCAGGCACCGTGGTCTTGGGCATCGCCTTCGGTCTGACTCGCTTGTACAGCGGCTCGCTCGTGCCTTCGATCATCGGGCACGCGGCGTACAACGCGGTGGTCATCTTGTCGGTCCGCTTTCTGGGTCGAGTCGGTGACCACGGTCTGCACTTTGGGCGCGTCGCGGTGGGCCTGGGCGTGGCGGCGCTGGGCACGCTGCTGATGGTGAGCTCGCCCGCGAAGCTGATCCCCGCGCTGCGTCATCGGAGCTAACTGGATGCTCCCTCGGCGAACCTGGCTCGCGGCGGCGCTCTCGCTCTTCGCTCGGAGCGCGCTCGGGGGCGCGCCTTCGTCGCTGCGCGTGACCGAGTTGAGCCTGCCGGACGCAGGCAAATTCGGTCATAAATGCCTCTTGCTGCGGCCCGCGCACGTGCCCGAGACGCAGGCGCTGCCGCTCCTGGTGTTGTTCCACGGCTTGGGTGAAACTGGCAGTGAAGCCTTGGGGATCCGCGCTTGGTACGACCGCTACGGCTTGCCGCAAGCGTACGCACGGCTCAGCTCGCCGCCGGTCGAGCGCAGCTTGCCGCGCGAGCGTTACTTGACGGACGCCCGCTTGCGCGAGCTGAACGGCGAGCTTTCGGCTCGACCATTTCCGGACCTGGCGCTGGTCTGTCCTTTTACGCCCAATGTGTTCAAGCAGCGGCCGAGCGCGCCCTTCCTCGACCGCTACGCGGACTACATCGAGCGCGCGCTGCTGCCTGCGGTGCGTGCGGCGGCGCCCATTCGGGCGGATTCGGCGGCCATTGGTGTTGCAGGCGTATCGCTCGGCGGGTACGTCGCGCTCGAGGTATTTCTGCGCAAGCCTCGGCTATTCGCCGCGCTCGGTTGCGTTCAAGGAGCGTTCGGCGTGGCCGTGGCCGAGCAGTACGCGCAGCGCTTGGCCGCGCTCGTCGCGGCTCACGGTCCGCGCGCGATTCAACTCCTGACCTCGACCTTCGACCCATTTCGAGACGCGAGCATTCGGTTGGCCAAGCGCCTCTCCGAACGCGGTATCGATGCGACGCTGAGCAATCCTCCGGGACCTCACGATCAGCGATTTTTGCGCGAGGTAGGCACGCTCGAAATGCTTCTCTTCCAAGCGCGTGCCTTGCTAGGCCAGCCGGTGTAGCTTCGACCCGTGTTCGGACGTGTGGCACGGCAAGTGTTGGGCAGTGCGGCCGGCGCGGTAGACCGCGCGGCGACGCTCGCGGTGCAGGCGAGGAACAACGCGCGGCGCTCCACCGCCAGCGCGAGCTCGGACCGCGCGGACCAACGCGAGGCGCTGCTGCAAGGCTTCGCCGAGTCGTACCCCGAGTCGTTGGGGGACGAGTTTTTCCTACCGAAGCTCGCCATCTCGCCCGTCGCGCGGGAGCTGCCGAACGAGCTCGGCTTCGACCGCGCCTTGGACTTGTCGTGGGCCAGCGCTTACCGCCCGTTTCTTCCTGGCATGGCCGAGCGCTACTCCCGTAGCGCCGAGAACGCGGCCGCCGGGGTGCGCATGCTTTCGTCGGGTGAGCCGCGCCCGGTTGCGATTTTGATCCATGGCTACATGGCGGGCAGCTACCAGGTCGAGCAGCGCCTGTGGCCGCTCCAGCGGTTGCGGCGCAGCGGTTACGACGTGGCCTTCTTTACGTTACCGTTTCACGGCGTGCGCGCGAGCGCGGCCCGCCGTGGCGCGCCCGAGTTCCCCGGGAGTGATCCGCGTTTCAGTAACGAGGGCTTTCGCCAAGTCATCGCCGACCTCCGCAACTTCATCGGTTGGCTGCGAGAACGAGGTCACCCCGAAGTGGGCGTGATGGGCATGAGCCTGGGCGGTTACACGGCTGCGCTGCTGGCCACCATCGAGGCCGGACTTTCGTTTTGCGTGCCGGTCATTCCGCTCGCTTCTCTGCCTGATTTTGCCCGCGAACAGGGGCAGCTGAGCCATGCGCCCGAGGTCGAGGCCCGAGAATACGCGCTTTTGGAGCGGATTTATCACGTGGTCAGCCCACTCGACCGCACGCCGCGGATCGCCCCGGGGCGCACCCTGGTGGTAGCGGCCAAGTCCGACCGCATCACCCCGGTCGCCCACGCCCGCAAGCTTGCGGCGCATTTCGGGTCGCAGCTGGTGTCGTGGCACGGCGGTCATTTGCTTCAATTGGGAAGAAATGACGCGTTCCGGCGTGTCGAAACGTGGCTACGCGAACTACGCGGAAGGCCAATTTAGCGGGATTCTCGCGAGTCAACGGCTGAAACATTCGACGCCCGCAACCTCCGGGCAACATCGATCGACCGAGCCACGAGAAGTCCACTTGGCTCGCCGCCTAGATCGAGGTTAGAGGAGCTCTCATGCGCGGCTACTATAGGCACACGAAAATCATTGCGACCGTCGGCCCTGCCACCGAGAGCGAAGAGATGCTCGCGAAGCTCATCACGTCCGGCGTCGACGTGCTTCGGCTCAACATGGCCCACGGCTCGGGAGACTGGGCGAAAAACCTGATTGCGCGTGTGCGCAAAGTTTCGAAAGAGATCGACCGCCACGTCGCGGTCATGATGGACGTCAAAGGTCCGGAGATCCGCACCGGCGTGGTCGAGACCCCGGTCGAAATCGCGGTCGGCGATCTGTTCGAGTTTTACACCGACACGCCCACCCCGGGTTCGCGCGGCTTGTTGGTCAACTACACGGGCCTCCCCACCGACGTGTCGGTTGGCGCGACCATCTTGGTCGACAGTGGTCTGATGCGCTTCGAGGTGCTCGATATCGATGCCTCGCACGTGCGCTGTAAGGCGCTCACGGGGGGCAAGCTCGGTTCACGTCGTCACGTGAACCTGCCGGGCATGACCGTGAACCTGCCCTCGCTGACCGAGAAGGACGAACGCGATCTGCGCGCGGGCGTCGAGGCCGGCATCGATTTCGTGGCTCTGTCCTTCGTGCGCAAGAGCGACGATATCTTGCTGCTTCGCACCTTCCTCGACAGCTTGGGCTCGAGGGCGCGCATCATCGCGAAAATCGAAGATCAAAGCGGCGTGCGCAACATGCACAGCATCATCAAAGTGACCGATGCGGTGATGGTGGCCCGCGGCGATCTCGGTATCGAAATCGACTATCACACGCTGCCGCTCGTGCAGACGCAGCTGGTCGATTTGTGCCTGAAAGAGGGCAAGCCGGTGATCATCGCGACCCACTTGCTGGAGTCGATGATCAGCGCGCCGATGCCGACGCGCGCCGAGATTTCCGACATCTCGACCGCGGTTCGCGAGCGCGCGGACGCGGTGATGCTCTCCGGCGAGACCACGACCGGTCAATACCCGCTCGAGTGTGTCGAGGTGATGCACAACATCGTCGGCAGCATCGAGCCCACCGAGAAGCGACCGGCGAACGAGACGATCGTGCTCGATCAACCGAAATCCAAAATGCTGCGCGCCGCGACCGTGCTGGCGCGTGAGCTGGGCGAGTCGGGCATCGTCGTGTTCACGCGCAGCGGCTCGTTGGCGTACACGCTGGCGGCGCTGCGCGCGGTCGGTGTGCCGATCTACGCCTTCACGGATGACGTCGAGACGTACCGCCACTTGCTTTTGCCGTGGGGTGTCGAGCCCTTCTTGCTCCAATTCAGCGAAGATCCGGAAGAGACGGTCCGCAAGGCGCTCGCCATGCTGAAGGCCCAAAACTGGGCCGACGATGGCACTTGGTTGGTGGTGATCACCAACGTGCTCGCGCAAGGCCGGGTCATCGACTCGCTCCAGCTGCACCAAGTCGACGCGGGCCCGCCCAACAGCCGCCGCGACTGAGCGCTTCGTCGAGTGCCGCGCCGAGTCAGCGACTCGGTGCGGCGCGCGCGCAGCGTGGATGATCGACGATCACGGTCACGCCGCGGTTGCTCGGGACGAGGCCGTTCCAGAGCGCCGTGATTTCGCGATGCCCCGTAAAGACGTCTACGTGCTCGCCTTTGACCCGCACTCCGCGATCTTGGGCGATGAAGCAGCCGTCGTGGAGGGCGCTGCGCGCGGGATCGCGCGGGATGCCGTCGTATTCGGGGATGTACAGTGGGGTATCGAGCGGGATGCGCTCGCTGTCGACCGCGACCGTCAGCAGCGGCGTGATGGCGCGACCCGTCGCGCCGCGTCCCCAAGGGTATGACTTCGCGTCGAGCTCGTCGAAGCAGATCTTTTGCCCGGTGCGCGGGCAGACCTCGGCGCATTCACAGTCGCGCTTGGAGAAGCTGACCGTGCTGCCGCCGGTGAGGGTCCCGCTGCCTTGCACGCACAGCGATTCGTAGAACCCGCGCGCTACGGGTTTGATCGTTTTGCAGCGCGGGTTCTTGAGCGCCACCGTCTCGCCGCTGAAGTCCGACTCGCTCGGAAAGTCGTAGTAGGTGTTGCGGAAGGTGCCAACGACGCGCCCCCCGGGAGCACGCGGGTTGGTGCGCGCGGCGGGCGCAGGACCGATGCTCGACACCGAGCCGGACGAGCCGGACGAGGACGTGACCGGCACGAAGCCGTCATCGGCGATGGGCGCTTCACTGATCACGCGCGAGCGAACCCCGGGCGGCGGCTCGGACTTCGGATCGCCTGCGTGACTCGCGCTGCCACTACCGGAGGGTTCGGATTGATCATCCCAAGCGCCGGTCGACAGTGGCTGCTTCATCCACGCCGAGCCGGCGGTGGTGCACGAGCCGGTGCCGAGCGCGAGCGCAACGAGCAAGCGCGCCGAGGCGCAACCGCTCACCCGGGCTGCGAGCGGTTGCGATTGGTATGCTCGGGATCGCATTGGTCCAACGCGTTATCGGTGATTTCGGCTTGCAAGGAAAGGGTGTGGGCGATCCAGTGCTCGCGCACCTCCGCCGGAACCTGGAACGCGGCCAAGGTTTCTTTCAGGATTTGTAGCCGGCGCATGAATTGTCCCCCGGTGATGCGATGCGCGCGGTGGCTGTCCTTGATTGCGCGACCGCTATACTCCACGGGCGCGCCCAGATGACGTGCGGCAAACTCGTACTCCTTGGCCTTGACGCGTTCGCGGTCCGCCGCGCGAAACAGGTAACCAATCATCAAGTCGTCGAACATTCGGTCGACGAAGCGCGCGATGATCGCGCGCAGCGCGGTCTCTCCGCCGAGCTCCTCGAACAGCACTGGCTGCGGCATGCTCCACGGTGTAGCGCGATTCCTCGGCGCTCGCACTAGCGTGCGTTACTCAGTCGATTGATGCGCAGCTTGGCTGCGAAATTGGAAGGATCGAGCTGCAGTGCCTCACGCCACTCGACCTCGGCCGCCCCGCGATCGCCCCTCTGGAGCAAGACGTCGCCCAGGGTCACGCGCGCGAACGGATCGCGTGGCGCGAGGGCGATCGCGCGGTTCGCCCAGCGCAAAGCCGAGCTCGCGTCCCCTAGTTTGAGCAGTGTGTCGGCGAGGCCCGTGCAAGCCGCCACGTTGTTCTCGTCCAGCACCACACCGCGTCGAAAGAAGCGCTCGGCGCGCGCGTGGTCCTTTCGCTTCAACGACGCCCGTGCTTCGCGCACGCTACTGAACGACAACGCCTTGAATTGCTCGGGGTCGCCGTTCGGGGTCAGCCGCATCGATGCCAGCCACGCGCGCCTCGCCGGCTCGTACTCACCGAGCCGCGCCAGGCCATCGCCCAAGATCCCTTGCCCGCGCGTGCTCGCCGGATCGAGCGCGAGCCCTTTGTTGGCCCATTCCACCGCTTTTGCGCCGTCTCGGCGTAGCAACATCAGCTGCGCGAGTTCTAGCGGCAACGCCGGGTTGGTTCGATTCCAGAGCACGGCCTTGCACAGCGCGGTTTGTGCGCCGTCGAGGTCGCCACGCACGAGCGCGCGGTTGGCCTCGCGCACTTGCCCGTATGCCGCGCCTGGATACTCGCCCGCTTTCACCTGCGTTTGTCCGAACGCTTCTTGGCAATTGGGTGCGCTTCGCCCGCTCTCGTCGGGCGTGCCGCTTTCGGCACTGGGTGTGGCAGGCGCGGCGGATTCGGCGGAGCTCGCGCTAGGCGCGTGGTAATTTCGGGGCGATTCGGCGACAGGCGGTCCGCTGGGCGCGAGCGCGCTGACGCTGGCGGCATGGCTCACCGTCGAGCGACTGTGACGCGGTTTCAAGATCACGCTGAGGGCGGCGGCGACCAGCAAGCCCTGCATGGCCGCCAGCGCGACCAGGAACAGCGCCGCGGGCCGGCTGACACCGGTGCGAGATGGCCCCAAAATCGTGGTCGCGGCGTGCGCGGCGGCCTGAGCCGCAGGTCGCAGGCTGTTGCCGATGGCGTCGACCCCCGGCGCGGGTCGTAGGCTGGGTGCGGCGGTCGTGGGGATCGAAGGCGAAATCGGTGATGGCTCGGAGTCAGCCATGTTCAGCGCAACGTCGACCGTGGCCATCACATTGGTGACCGCGGGCTGGTTCACCGGCGCGACGTGCACGCGCCCCGAACTGAGCACCATGAACGCCGAGAGCGCGAGCGCGCCGTCCCACTGTTGATTGGGATCGAGCCGTGACGCGCCCCCCGCGCCCACGACCAGCCCGTCGGAGACATCGATGCTCACGGTTGCGCGTGGGTTGTTGACCGTGACGCGCAGTGGCCGCGGGCTCGTGGTGAGCGCGCGCAGACAGCGCGCGGGGCCCGTGATCTCCAGGCGCGCGTCGAAGCTTTCGCCGGTCGCGGCCCAGGCTTGCAGGGTGCGGTCTGCTTCGGCCAACGCCGCCAGCGCCGTCTCCAAGCGATCCAACGCGGGCACGGACAACGCGTCCGACCAGATCTCGTCCCAGCGCACGACGAGCAGGGATGCCCAGCGCAGCCGTGTGTCACGACGCATGCGCCGCAGCAGCTCGTAACCGCGGCCTTTCACCTGTGATTCCCCGATCAGTAGCACCTCGGGATCGACCTGGCGCAGTTTCGCGAAACGCAGATCGGTAGGCGCCAAATCGGTCACGACCACCGACACGCCGCGTGAGCGCAGCTCTTGGGCCACGCTATCCGCGCGGCCGGTGTCGTCGTCGGCCAGCGCGACCCGCACTCCCTTGACGCTCACGCGCTCGGGTTCGGCATCGGGCGAAACGGCTGTCGGGTCGAGCATCGTGATCGTGCCGCCCGCGTGTTCGGCGAACTCGTACTGCAGCGGCTCTGCGTGCACGACGTGCGACTTTACTTGGCGCACGAAGTCGTCGATGAATGCGGCCAAGGGCCGGCCGCTGCCCAGAACCAAGCGCACCGCGTCGTCGGTGCCCTTTCCGGTGTGGACCGAGAGAATGCCGCTGCGCAGCTCTTTGCCCAGCGCACCGACGAACTCGCTCAGCGTCGCCTCGCCGATGACGCCTAGGGTTTCACTGCCCCGCTCCGGGATTTCGCGCGCTAGCTTCGCGACCTGCTCTGCGATCGCATCGATGCTAGCGGTCGGCGCGATCACGGCGGCCGCGCCGTGACGGAAAGCGCGTAAGCGCATGTCGAGCGCAGCGTCATCGTCCAAAATGGCGACCGGGACTACCGAGCTTACGGGCGAGCCTTGCAAGGTCTCGAGCACCCCGCTGCCACCCTCGCGCGCCGCCGGACCCACCAAGAGCACCAAGTCCGGCGCGGCCGCGATCACCGTCTCGGCTACCGCGTCCGCGGTCGTCGTTTCGACGTACACGCGATGCCGAGCGAGGGCCGCACGCAGCGCCGGTTCGAACGCACTATCTGCTCCGACGAGCAGGATCGTGGGTTCGAGCAACGCGTTCGGCGCCGTCGGGCGCTTCGGCAGGGCTGGCAGTGGACGAGCGCCTGACCGCACCGGTTTCTTCGGCGGAGTCGGCCGCGGTGCGGAGGCGGCTGCTGGCCGCGCCGACGAGCGATCGTCCATTCTCGGTCATCATCCCCCAGTCGGGAGTGGGGGACTAGCCTGGACTTCGGCGCGGGCCCGCGCGCGCTCGCGGGCATGCTTCAGTTATGTAATCAGAGTCGAGAGCTCGTCATGGATCTGGCCGTTGGACGCCAGAATGTGGCCGACCGACAAGTCGGGTGGCGTACCATCCAGTGCGCTGATCTTGCCGCCAGCGGATAAAACCAGCGCCGAACCCGCCATCACGTCCCAGGCGTTCAGGCGCCGCTCCCAGTAGGCGTCATACGTACCGTCTGCCACCAGACACAGATCGATGGCGGCCGAGCCGCAGCGGCGCACGCCGCGCACGCGCGGCTTCACCCGGGTGAAAGCCGAAAAATTGTTGGCGGGCGCTTGGCTGCGATCGGTCGGAAAACCGGTGGCAACCAGCGAGTGCGCGAGCTCACGGGTGTCGCTGACGCGGCAGGGCTCGCCGTTCCGGAGCGCCGGGCCGCCGCGAAATGCGCGCCAACTCGTGCCCAGCGCGGGCGCGATCACGGCGCCGGCAATGGGCACACCCGCCTCGGCTACGCCTAAGCTCACACAGAAGAAAAAGTGACCGTGGACGAAGTTCGTCGTGCCATCCAGCGGGTCGCAAAACCAGGTGAGGGCGTCACCGAGCGCGGGCGTGCCGCCTTGTTCTTCACCCACGATGGCGAGCTCGGGCGTGCGCTCGGCGAGGCGCTGCCGGATCAAGCGCTCGCTCGCCAAGTCGTACTCGGTGACGAGATCGGCGCGACCCTTCTCGCGAACCGACGGGTGTTTGCGGAAGCCCGCGTACAGGATTTGCGCCGCTTCACTCGCGACCTCGAACGCAATTTGCGCGAGCTCTTCGGCCGATCGCGTCATGGGGCGGGCTTCCTTCTCGTGGGTTGGGGCGTCAGGCCTCGACGCCGTGGCACTTCTTGTACTTCTTGCCGCTGCCGCACGGACACGGATCGTTGCGGCCCACGCGCGGCTCGGTACGGCGGACGGGCGGTCCCTTCAGCTCGACGCCGTCGATGAAGAACCACTTCCCGTCTTCCTTCTTGAAGGTGGCGCGTTCACGGTGGTCGATCTTCATCTTTTGCAGCTTGTAGCTGGCGACGAACTCCACCGTGCCTTCACTATCCGTGGCGGTGCCCGCCTCGGTATTCAGGATCTCCAAGCCG
>Ga0247740_1000298_pt1 | contig 26078 bp, 23 predicted proteins | sample UWRJL148409B2_FD_180942 | JGI IMG/M metagenome (GOLD analysis project Ga0247740, IMG submission 180942) | Plant litter microbial communities from Arlington Agricultural Research Station in Wisconsin, United States - UWRJ-L148-409B-2 | ecosystem: Environmental > Terrestrial > Plant litter >...
ATCCTCGTCACCGAGACCCGCGCGGCAGAGCAACCCACCCCCACTCCTGACAACCCCGTTCCCCGCCTTCAATCTTTCGCTCTTCCCACCAATCACGCTGTATCGGCACAGTGATCGGCGGATTTTCGCGGGCGAATTCGGGCTCGGCTACAGTCACGTGGGCGAGCTGCGCGGCGGCGGCTTCAACGGGTTCGTCTTGCGTACCGAGCGCGACGTAAAGGGCTTGAGCTTCGCCACGTTTTACAACGACGCGGGCGGGACCGTGGCGGGTGTCGCGGGCTCGGCGCTCGTCAACCGTCGGCTACGCCTGAACGGGCTTGCCCTGAGCGGCTTATTGAACCTGGGTGCCGCGGATGGGCACGGCGCGTCAGTCGCCGGGCTGGCCAATCTGGAGCAGGATTTCGAAGGCTTTCAGGCGGCGGGCGCGGCCAACTGGGCCGGCACGTTTCAGGGCCTACAAGCGGCGGGAGGGCTGAACCGCGCAACTACGTTCAGCGGCGTGCAGGCCGCAGGCGCAGTCAACATTGCGAGTTCGATGTCCGGCCTACAACTCGGCGTCGTCAACGTGGCAAGTGACGTGCATGGCTTGCAACTGGGCGTCGTCAACGTCGCCAAGCGCGTGCGAGGCACGTCGATTGGTTTGGTCAGCGTGGCGGACAACGGGCGCGTGCAGCCAGTTCTTTGGGCGAGCAGCTCGTTGCCCTCGAACGCGGCCATGAAGTTCACGGTGGGTCCGTTCTATACGCAGGCCGGGCTCGGCTACGCACCGGGCAATCGAACGTACGCTTACGAGCTCGGTCTCGGCGGGCACTTTGCCGTCGGTCGTTTTTTCTTGGAGCCGGGCGTGCACTATTCGGAGCTGCGCAGCGCCCGACATCCTTTCGATCATGAGCTGATTGAATATGGCCACTACCGGCTGGCGGCAGGCGTAGACCTCGGCCAAGTCTCGCCATTCGGCGGCGGCGGGGTATTGCAGCGCTTTGCGCACAGCGCGGATGCCCCCGCATCGAGCCCGCTGACCGTCGAGGTGTTTGGAGGGGCGGCGTTTTTCTAAACACGCGGATTCATTCGGTTTTCAGAAATCGACGGCGAGCCGTGAACGATTTTCGCGGCCGCGGGCACGAAGCTCCCGAGTGCATACGAATTTGCTATGACCATCTTCGGGCTGACCATGGTGACGGAGCAAGCGCTGGCAAGCGATGCACAGCTCGCGGACGACCTCGTCTTGCGCTTGCAGCGTGCCGATCCGAGCGCGGTAGGCGAGGTGTATGACGCGCATCATGGCGCCGTGCGCGCCTTCGCCAAGCGCTTGCTCGGGGACGCCGCTAGCGCCGAAGACCTGGTGCATGAAGTGTTCGTGTCGCTGCCTCAGGCCGTGCGCAGGTTCCGCGGTGATTCGGCGCTGCGTACTTTCTTGATCTCGATCGCGGTCAATCACGCACGCCACCACGTGCGCGCGGCTCAACGGAGGCGACGCGCGCTCAGCGCCTATGGCGACACCAAAACCCAAGAGTCGAGCGACCCGGAACGAGAGGCGCGCCGGAAGGAGCTCGCCGAGGTATTGACGCGCGCGCTCGACACCCTGCCGATCGATCAGCGCGTGGCATTCGTATTGTGCGAGGTCGAAGAGCGCAGCGCGCGCGAGGCCTCCGAGATCGTCGGAGCCCCCGAAGCCACGCTGCGCACTCGGCTCTTTCACGCGAAGAAAAAGCTACGTCTTGTGCTCGAAACGGAGGGCTTGCGATGAGCAAGGATCTGTTGAGCGAAGCTACCAGCGCCCTGCGCGAGGCAGAAGAAGGGAGCGAGTTCGAAGCGCGAGCGACGCGCGCGCGCGTGATGACGGGGCTGCACCAAACACGTGTACGTCAGCGAACGCGATTGGCATTCGTGCTGCCGCTCGCCGCAAGCTTCGTGGCCGTCAGCGCTTGGGGCGCTGCGAGCGGCAAGGCCCGGCTCATGCTCGACCGCTTGGAGCAGATCGTAGGCGTGGGCGCGGCCGCTCCGAAGCCCGCGGAGGCCCCGAAAACGACGACGCGCAGCCCTTCTCCGCCCATCGTGGCGCCTATTGCCGAGCAAGCCGTTCTGGCGACGAGGCCGGAGCCCGAACGACCGCCGCCCGCGTTGCTTGCTGCTCGCGCAGCAGCCCCCGCGCGAACGATGGCCAAGGCAGCGGGGCACCACGCAGAGCCGACCGATCCCGCGCTCGCTTTGTATCGAGTGGCGCACGGCGCACACTTCGTCGAGCGCGACCCCGCACGCGCGCTGGCCGCGTGGGACAACTACCTGAACGCGGCGCCAAACGGTGAATTTGCCCCCGAAGCGCGCTACAACCGTGCCCTCAGCCTGGTGCGTCTCGGGCGGAATCAAGAGGCGCGCCGCGCACTCGAGCCATTCGCAAACGGCGCGTACGGCAGTTATCGAAAGCTCGAAGCGAGCGCGCTTCTCGATCGCATCGGGCCCTGAACGCGGCTTCGCGCGGGCTCGAGTCCGTGATTACACTCGGGCCTCCGATGACCTCGTCTACGCTCTCTCCGCTCGAACGGCGCGGCGAACGCGCGCCAATGCAGTATCGCCGCTTTGGCCGCACCCAGAAGGCGCTCAGCGTGATCACGCTCGGCGGCATGCGCTTTCCGAGCGGCTGGACCGCACCCCGAAATGAACTACCGGCCGCGACCATCGAGGCTTGCCGTGACAGCGTCGAGCGGGCCTTCGCCCTCGGTGTCAATCACATCGAAACGGCTTACGGCTACATGAAGAGCGAGCACTGCTATGGCCGCGTGCTCAACCAAGAGCTCGGGCTACCGCGCAGCAGCTATTTCTTCATGACCAAAGGCGCGCCCAAGACGGGCGAGGAAACCAAGCGCTTGATCGAAGAGCAGCTGACCACGCTGGGCATGAGTTACTTCGACTTCTATGCCTGGCACGGCATCAACAATCGAGAAAAGTTCGAGATGGCGCTGGCCAAGGGGGGGCCGGTCGAAGTGCTGAAGCGCTACCAGGAGCAGGGGATCATCGGCAGCGTGGGCTTCAGCACTCACGCGCCCTACCGCATCATTTGCGAGGCCATCGGTACGGACGTGTTCGACTTCGTGAATCTTCACTACTACTACTTCCGACAACGGAACTTCGGCGCCGTACAGCTGGCGGCGGCTCACGACATGGGCGTGTTCGTCATTTCGCCCAACGACAAGGGCGGGCAGCTGTTCGATCCGCCCCCCCTCTTGCAAGAGCTGACCGCGCCCCTCACCCCGATCCAGTTCAACGCGCGGTTTTGCCTACAAACCCCGTACGTTCACACCCTCAGCTTCGGCCTGAATCAGCCGCAACACTTCCGCGGAATTCCCGGCATTTTCCCGGTGTCTACGCCGCTCTCCGTACGCGACCAAGCCATTTTGCAGCGCCTCGACGCGCGCGTGTTGGCCGACCCGTACGCGGCCTATGAGGGCTGGGAGCTGGAAGACGACGCATCCGGCATCAACATTCCCGAAGTGTTGCGCTTTCGACGGATGCTCAAGTGCTACGACATGGAGAGCTTCGGCCGCTATCGCTACAATATGTTCAGCCCGGGGGATGACTGGGTGCCGGGCGATTTCGCCACACATTCCAATGTGCTCAAGGTCGACGAGGCGCGCGCGCCGCTTGGCTTGCCGCTACGCGAACTGCTCACGGAAACGCACCGCGCGCTCTATCAGCCGAGAGGCGACAAGCGCAGCACTTGACGTTCACGACGAAGCTTGTGGGAAACCCCGACGAAAAGCGCGCGCTCGTACGGTGCTCGGGTGAGCTTCGAGTCAGGCGCGTCGAGTTCGGATCCCACTGGCTCCGAGTCGGGCGTGCGAGTGACGCGCTCGGAACAGGGGCTTCACCGCGTCGATTTGTGGGGCGGCATGCCCGTCGCTTGGCTCGGCAACTTCGCGCGTGGGACGACGCGCGCGGGCCTCGATATCGTGCGCGGCGTAGCCCGCCGCAGCGCTCAACGCCATTGGACAGCCTATTTCGATGTCCGCAGCAGCCTCGCCGTCGAGCTCGAGCGAACTGACTTTTTGGCGCTAGCGCGCGAACCGAGCGCACGTTTTCCAGCCGTGGAGCTGAGGCTCGACAGCTTCGAGCTCCATCGCTCGAGCGAACGCACGGGGGCGCTCGAGCTACGCTTACGCGCGCCCGATAGCGTCGGCTTTCTGGCGGCGCTGCTCGAGCATTTGGCAGGCTTCGTACTGTTCCCGGAAGAGATCAGCATCAACACCTTCCGACTCGAGGCCCACGACACGCTGATCTTGTCGAGCGTTGCTGGGCAGAGCCCGCCGCCCGAGATCGAAGACGCGCTCCGGGCATCACTCCGCGCCTGCCTGCGCGATCGCAATCTACGGCCCGCAGGGACCTGAGAGTTCGGGGACAGAGGCGCGGATCGAGCTTGCCAGCGGTCAGCAAAGATTGGTGGGGTTCTACGATCGCTCAGCCAGATACGTAGTCAGTCACGGATGCCCCTGCGCGGCGGGCCCCAAGGGCAGGCCCAACGGCTGTGCATGGGTCATACGGCAGCGAGCCGTACGTTCACTTGGCGAAATAAGTCGTGGCGCGCTTTTGACCCTTGGTCGAAAGCTTCTTTTCGCTGATTAGCTTCTTGGCGGGCAAGTTGAGCTCTTTGGTGCTGATATCCAGCCCTTGCGCAATCTGTTCGATGCGCTGTCCGGGATTTTTCGCGATGTAACCGTGGAGCTTCTTGATCAGTTGCTCGAGCTCTTCGGGAGTGCGCTTGGCGCCCTTCTTGCGATTCTGCGAGAGCGAGACGAACGAAGGCGCTGCGGCACGGGCGCCGCGTCCGCGACGACCCGGGATCGCGCTAGCGCCGGCCAACGCATCTTCAACCGATTCCAAAGCTGCTTCTTGAATCAGACTCGAGAGATCGTTCACGAACGCGTCGAGCGCAGCTCGAATCGTTTCATTGATATTCGCCATGATGGCGTTCGTAGGCGATGAGGCCCGAGAATGTCAATCTCCGAAGACCGACAAGTGCGAGTCCGATTTGCAGCGAGGCATTCTGTCACACGCTCGGACTCGCGCATTCACCCTCGGGAGTGAGCAATTCCGCAGTTTTCGATGAGCGCGGGCATCACCCCGCCCTGTCGTTGGAGGCCGCTCGGGGCCCTTCGGCAGAACGCAACGGTCAGACTACGGGTAGGCGGCGCGAGCGAAAGTTGATGGGCTGACGTTGGCGGTCGACCACGCTGCCGTGAACTCCGTCGATTCCAGGGTTTCGGTGACTCGGCGCGCGCTCACTAGGCGAGTCCCAGGTTGCGTAATCGTCCGGCAAAGGGCCTGGCAACGCGGGTTGTGCCGTCCGCTCGAACAACTGAAAATCATGTTTACCTACTAGCTGCAGAGGCAGCCCGCGTTTCGGCCCCTCTGCCTTGAACCAGGCGCGCGCGGCCTGCACGTTCTCGATCAGAACCAAGTGTTGAGGATCGAGTCGAGCCGCCGCGAGGAAGTGATCCTGCATGCCACTGATGTCACCCTTGGAGAATGCAATACAGCCGAGGTAGTTGAGCGCGAGCCCGGGCACGGGTGTCCCGAGTTCGAGCGCGCGCCGCACGTGGACCTCGGCCAGGTCCAACTCGCCCGCGTTGTAGTAAGCCCCAGCCAAGTCCAGGTGCGCCGCATGGTGGTCGCCCAGATGAGCCAAGATGGCTTGGTATTCGGCGACACCTTCCCGGTAAAAGTCTTGGAGCCCTTTATTTTGCTCGAACCAGCCGTTCAATAGCTCCGTTACCTGCTCGCTCGCATCGAAAGGGACTTTGAACTCCTGAAAATCCCCCGCAAAGTATACTTCTCGGTCGAGCCACTTCTCCCGCTCCGCTTGCTGGAAATCCTCCGTGCCCGGGTAGATGGTCAAACACGAGAAGATGTATTGATGGGGCTTCACGCGCGCCAGAAACTCCAACGTCTCCTGGAACGTCTCGGCGGTTTCACCTCGGTTACCGAGCATCATGTAGAAGCGAACCTGGATGCCGACCCGCTTGGCCATGGCGGCGGCTTCTTCGATCTTTTTGATCGTGATGCGCTTGTTGATCTTATCGAGGATGGTGGGTGAGCCCGTCTCCACTCCCAGGCTGAGACGCTGGCAGCCTGCCAGTCGCATTTCGCGCAGTAGCTCGTCGCTCAGCACGTCGACGCGGGTGTCACAGCTCCACAAAAACTGCAGCTTCCGTTCACGGATGCCCTGGCACAGCTCGAGTACCCGCTTCTTGTTGGTCGTGAACGTGTCGTCTTTGATCTGCACCATCTTCACGCTGAGACGCGAGACGGCTTTTTCCAGCGCGTCGAGCACGTACGGCACCGATTGGCCGCGGAAGCCGCGACCCCAGGTGGTCTCTGCGCCACAAAACGTGCACTGCCACGGGCAACCGCGGGAGGTCATCACGATGTGGGTGTCGAAGTATTCGTGCGGCGAGGCTAGCGCGTCGAGGTCGTGAATCGAACCTCGGCCGGGCGCCGCCTGCACGCCTGAATCGTCGCGATAGAGGGTGCCGTGAATGCCTAGCGGACGCCGGCCCTCCGCCAAACAGTCGACGAGCTCCATGAACGTGGTCTCGCTCTCACCCACGGACACGGTATCGATCGCTGGATAGTGCTCGAGCATCTCCCGACCGAGCGGCGTTGCGTGCGGACCGCCGATCAGCACGTGCGCAGCCGGGTGATGCCGTTTGATCTCCTCGGCAACGAGCGCAACTCCCCGTCGATTGGACGTCCAACACGACATCCCGAACAACTCGGCGTCGAGGGAGGCGATTACCTCGGCGACTTTGCTCCAGGCAAAGCCGGACAGATTCAATACCTTGACTTGATGCCCCGCGCGTAGCGCTTGCGCGCCGAGCGAGAACAAGCCGTATGGCGTTTGAAAAAAATCCGCATCGAGGTCACCTGGACGGTAGTCGGCGGGTGGCCCATTGCCGGCTGCGTCGGCCGGGCCACCTGGATCTGGAATTTTCCAAGGTGGCGGGTAGATCAAAGCGATGCGCACGAGGCAAGTTCAGCATGCGCCCGAAGCATGCACAAGGGCGAGAGTCACGTCTCGTCGGGCGGCGGGGGCTTCAACGCGAGGGCCAGCTTTTGCCCGAGTTCTTTGGGCGTGAAGGGCTTCTGGAGGAAGCCGGCCAAGCCCTTGGCGGTGAAGCGCCGGGTCGCTTCGATCTCGTTGTAGCCGCTGCTCAGAATCACCGGCACATCTGCTCGCAGCCGACGGATCTCGCGAAACGTCTCTTCACCGTTCATCTCCGGCATCGTCATGTCGAGTAAGACAATCACGACCTCACTCTGGTGCTGCCGGAACACCTCGACCCCATGGCGTCCATCCACCGCCGAGATGGCCCTAAATCCGAAATGCTCCAACAAACGAGTGGCCGCGTCGCGCACCCCTTGGTCATCGTCGATCACGAGCGCCAGACCTTCGCCACGAAACGAGGCGACCTCGGGCAAGCTGCGCGTCGCCTTGGCGTCGCTCGCGGGAAAGAAGACCTTGAACGTCGTGCCTTTGCCAGGGCTCGAGTACACTTTGATCGCGCCCTTGTGCCCGCGCACGATGCCCAGCACCGCCGCGAGGCCAAGGCCACGCCCGGTGAATTTCGTAGTGAAGAATGGGTCGAAGATGCGCATCTTCGTCGCATCATCCATACCCGCACCCGTGTCGTGCACCTCCAGATACACGTACGTCCCGGGTGCGATGCCCTCGGTGGAGAACAGACTTTGCACGTAGAATTCGTCGATTGCTTGCACACCGGTGGTGACCAGCACCGTGCCGCGCTGCTCGCCGATGGCCTCGGCGCCGTTGATGACCAAGTTCATCACGATCTGCTGAATCTGCGCGATGTCGGCCGATATGCTCGGCAAGTCGTGAGTGAGCTCCAAGCGGAGCTGTACCTTCTTCGAGATCGTGGTCTCGAGCAGCGTCGAAAGCTCGCGCACGTGCACCGAGAGGTCGATCGGGCGCACCTCGAAGTGGCCCTTGCCGGAATAGGCCAGCAACTGTCGAGTCAGGTTGGCTGCACGACGTGAAGCCAAGATCACGTTGTCGAGGTCGGGGCGCGCCGGACTTTCACGCGGCAGACTGAAGACGGCGGCGGATGCACTACCCAGGATGGCGGTCAGCAAATTATTGAAATCATGCGCGATACCGCCGGCCAATACGCCGAGGCTCTCCAGCTTTTGCACTTGCAAGAGTTGCGCTTGTAACCGCTCTCGCTCCTCCTGGCTTTGCTTACGCTCACTCAGGTCGAGGAGGAACGCGACGCCCGTCTCGCGCTCTTCGTTCAGCGTGGCTCCGCCAAGCAGTACGGGGACTCGGCCGCCGTCCTTGCGAAACAGCTCCTTTTCGTACGGCCCGAACACGCCGTCGCGAGCCAGTTCCTCGAGCGCGCGTTCGTCGGCAGACTCGAAGCCTGGCACCGTGCTCTTGCGCCAGTCGAACGCACCGGCTTCGACGTCGGCCACGCTGTAGCCCAACATTTGCAAAACGGCGTCGTTGGCTTCGAAGACCGTGCCGAGCGTCCGGAAGAACATCAGTCCGATCATGTTCGATTCGAACACACGCCGAAACCGCTCCTCGTTCACGCGGGCCTCCTGCTCGGCGCGCACACGCTCGGTCACGACCTGGGCGATGCCGAGCACGCTGACCACCGACCCGTGCTGATTTCGACGCGGGCTGAGCTTCAGGTCGAAGGTGCGACCATCCCTCGCGTAGCGGACTTCGCTCTCCTCCCCAGACAGGGCAAGCTCCAGCGCGGCGTGCCCCTCGGGGAAGTCCTGATACGCGACCAACGAGTTCACGCCCACGAGTGAGCCAGGGGTCGTACCTCCGGGTGGGTTCACGCCGTCGTTCATCACGAACACGCCGCGAGCGTCGACCTCGAATACCCGGATCTCCGAGTGCGCCAAAATGAAGTCCAAAACCTCGCTCGGGGATGCCGCCAACGGCCCCGCCCCAGCCATCCGTCTCACATCGTCGGGCATTCAACCATCGACTCTAGTCGAGGACGGGGGCCCGAGTTCAACTTTGGCCGAGCAAGGGGCTCTTCTTGCCTAAATAAGCTTAGACACGGCGCACTCGAGACTCACGTCACGGCAAGCCGTCATTCGTGGCGTCTGATAAGATATCGGCGCGCGGTGGCAGCCAGGGGGGCACGTATTTCGGGCAATCGCCCTGAACCTCGCTCAGCGAAATATCCGCGAAGTCGAGGCCGGGATTTCGGTCGTAGCGCAGATCTCCAAGCACACGAGCACCGTCGGCGACCGGCTCCGTGACGTATGGGACCCGCGCAAAGCGGGCGAAAGCGCGCCCCTCGCAGCGTCCTTGCAGCAACGCCTGGAGCGATGAGAGCGACACTCGATACTCGGCCTGCAGCGAAAGCCGAGCGTCTCTGGCTGCGTGCAAGGGGTGCAGCGGCGCGCCCGGGTTCGCGCGATGGTCATACGGGCAAGCGTCCAACGTCAGCCAAGCGGGCCAAAGGGCAGCGCGTCCCGAACGCACGACGTATGCGGCGCCGTCGGCTTGAACGAGGAGCACGCCCCAACAGAATGGGTTGGCTGGCATGGGGGTAGCGACGATATCCAGCGTTCGCGCTCCGGGAAACGCGCGCGCCGCTTGCTCGCGTACGAGTGCCTTGGCCGCGCGCGACCCCGCAATGAACATGAGGGCCACGAGCACAAAACCCACGGCTGCCATCTTCAAGCGCGCGAACGGGCTGACCCGGCGAGCCACGGCCAAGAGCAGCGCCGTGAGCAGCAGAAAAGCCAGCGCGTGACCGCGCGGCACGAATGGCCGGTACCAAAGCGCGGCCAGCGCGATACCCAAGACGAACCACAAGCCGTAGCGCACTGCCTTCGAGCGGTACGAGAGGGACAGGGGTGCGAGCAGCACCAGCCAGAAGGACGGCTCCAAAATGAAGAACGAATCCCCGTAGAACCAGCCCGAATACACGGGCCAAAACGGGTGCACGCCATAGTTGTTGGCGAAATCCATGAGCAGGTGCAGGAGCGGGCTCAGCAGAGCGACCGCCGCGAGCCGCCACCAATCGGCAGCACTGAGCCGCTTTGCACGCCACTTGGCCAGGCCCCACAACGCCCCCAACATCGAACAAGCGAAGACTACGGCGGCCGGCAATGTATGCGTGTAGCCCCGGTGCTGCAGCAAATAGCCAAATGTTTTGCCGCTGATGTTCGAATAAATGAAGTCGAGATCCGGCAAGTTGTTGCCGGTGATCGCGAACGCGTAGACGGCCGTGCGGCACCAGGGGTCGAGCGCGCGACGACGCTCGCTCACGCGAACTACCGTTTCAGCACAGAGCAGGCCGACCAGAGCGTGCGTGAGATTGTCCACTCGTCTGGCAGTATGGGGCCAGACCTCGGTGCGACAAAGCCGTTAGCGGGGCCGCTTGGCTCAGCTGCCCTGGTGGTTGCACTAGCGCATCGAACCAAACGCCGCGTAGCGGTGTCAGCGGCTCACGAACGCGCGGCGGCGAGCATATCGAAGCACAGCTTGGCAACGACCGCCAAAACGACGAGGGTCACCACCACGCGCACGAAGCGGTCCCCCTGACGCAGTGCCAAGCGCGCCCCGAGCCGCGCGCCCATCATGTTCGCCACGGCCATCGGCAGGGCGAGCTGCCACAAGATCGCGCCGCGCCAGGCGAACAGCGCAAACGCTGCCAAATTCGAGCCCAAGTTGACGACTTTGGCATTGCCCGAAGCAAACAGCGGAGAGTCGCCGAACAATGCGACGAACAATACAATCAGCAGCGAGCCCACGCCGGGCCCGAAAAATCCGTCGTAAGTCCCGAGGCCAAACGCGACTAGCGCGAGCACGAGCTTCGGATGCGCGAGGGGGGTTCGACGCGTGGGGATGCGCGAACGGAGCAACATGAAGCCGAGCGCGAACAGCAAGAGTAGCGCGATGACCGGACGGAGTGGTTCCGGCCGCATCGAGAGCAGCAAGCACGCTCCGAGCAAAGAGCCCAAAAACCCTAGGGCAAAGCCGAGCGGAGCCCGCTTCCGATCCAGGCCGCCACGTCGAAAAAAGGTGACGAACGAAGCCAGCGCGCCCGGCGCGGCTTGGCCTTTGTTGGTCGCCAACGCAACTCCCGGAGGCAACCCCGCGGCGAGCAGCGCCGGAACCGTGAATAGCCCACCGCCGCCTGCAACCGCGTCGACGACTCCCGCCACGAACGCGGTTGCGGAGAGCAGCGCGAGCAGCGTGGGCGTCGCCGTCACGCCGCGTCGCGGTGAAGTGAGTGACGCAGACCGCGATTGGCCATCACGACCAGCATCACGATCGAGATCAGCAGCGAGCTCAAAATGTAGGGGTACTCGGCGCGGAGTTGATAGAGCCCCGTACCGGCGAGTGGGCCGAGCATGCGGCCGAAACCGAGCGCGGAACTATTGAGCCCCGCGACCACCCCCTGGTCGTCTTCGCTCACACCGAGCGACATGCCCGCCGTCACTCCCGGCACGGCCAAACTCTGGCCGAACGCCTGCGCGGCGAGCGCCAGCGTCAACCAGCCGAAGTGATGCGAAAAAACCAACAGCACGTAGCCGAGCAGCGCTATCGGCATACCGATCGTCATCAAGCGCAGCGGCGACCACTTGTAGCGGCGCACCAAGAACCCCTGGGTGAAGACCGCAACCAAGCCGTACACGCCGAGCGCGACGCCCACCGTGCGCGGCGTTGCCTGATTCGAAAGTTGTAGGCGGTCTTGATAGTAAAAGCTGATCGTTTGCTCCATGGCCACCGAGGCCAAGCTGAGCGTGAACCCCACGGCCAGCAGCGGCCACACCAGACGCGCCACGTGAGAGGTGGATTTGGGCGCCTCGGCGCCGGCTGGGCGCCGCGACTCCGGCAGAAAGAACCAGACGAACGCGAAATTGAGGAACGCGACCGCGGCCGAGAAATAGACGGCCGCCAATAGGCTCACGAGAGAGAAAGCAGCGCCAATCAGCGGACCGAAGATCACGCCCAGGCCGAAGGCGGCGCCGATCACGGCCATGCCCGCGGTGCGATCACTACGCCCGGTCAGATCCGCCATGTAAGCTTGCGCCGTGGGCAATGTGGCCGATGAAAAGGCGCCGCCAATGACGCGGGTGCCGAGCAAAGCGGCGAACAGCAGCGGGGTCGGCCAGTGCGCGCGTCCGCCCCAATCTGCCACGAGAGCGAAGGCGAGGAAGCTGACGCCGAAGCCGAGCACTCCTGCCAACAACACGCGCTTGCGCCCGATGCGCTCGCTCAAGCGCCCCCAAGCTGGACTCACCAACACTTGCATCAGCGCGTAGCTGGCGGACAGTGATCCGACCTGCAGCTCGCTCAACCCGAGCTCGCGCCCCAGCGGCGCAAGGATGGGAAACAAAACGCTCAGCCCCAAGATGCTGTTGAAGAGCGTGATGAAGAGTAAGCCCCGGGGGGACATGGCGAGGGCCGGCGTAACTGAGTTACGAGATCTTTGACACAAGAAAGCTGTGCTACTGGACAAAAGTCTAGCTAGAGCCTAACAAACGCGGGTGATGTCCCAGACCGCATCCGAGCCTTCTGACGCGCCCTTCGACCCAGTTCCCCTCCTCGCGGCCGAGCTGAACTTGCCGCACGCCTCGGTGAGTGCGGTCGTAAAGCTGCTCGCCGAGAGCTCGACCGTGCCCTTCATCGCGCGTTACCGCAAAGAAGCCACGGGCGGCTTGGACGAAGTGCAGATTCGGAACATCGAGGAACGCCGCACCTATCTCGTAGAGATGGACTCGCGTCGCAAGTCGATCCTGAGCGAAATCAAGAGCCAGGGAAAGCTCACCCCGGAGCTCGCCAAGCAGTTGGCAAACGCCGCCACCAAAGCCGAGCTGGAGGACCTTTACCTGCCCTTCAAACCCAAGCGGCGCACCCGCGCGACGATCGCCAAAGAGCGCGGGCTCGAGCCGCTCGCGAATTTGATCTGGGCCCAGGGCCGGGAGGGGTCACCCAGCGCCGCCGCCCTCGGTTTCGTGAATGCCGAGAAAGAAGTGGCAGACGTGGCCGCGGCGCTGGCCGGCGCCCGCGACATCTGCGCCGAGCGCATCGCCGAAGATCCGCAAGTCCGCAAGCACACCCGAGAAGCGTACGTGCGAGACGGCTCGATCCGAGTCTCCAAAACCAAAGACTTCGAAGACAAGCCCACCAAGTTCGACAGCTACGCTTCCTTCGAAGAGCCGATCGCCAAGATCCCCTCGCACCGTTATCTGGCGATTCGCCGCGGCGAGACGGAAGGCGTGCTGCGCGCCGGCTTGGACGTCGACCAGAGCAACGTCGTGCCGTTCGTCGAGAAGCACGTCAAGCTGGACGCTGCGTCACCCTGGGCGAGCGAACTCGCGGGCGCGATCAAAGACGGCGTCGAGCGCTTGCTCCTGCATTCGGTTCAAGTGGACGTACGAGTCGAGCTCAAGATGCAAGCCGACAAAGGCGCTATCGACGTATTTGCCCAGAATTTGCGCGAATTATTGCTGTCCGCGCCCTTCGGCACGAAGACCGTTCTCGGCATCGACCCAGGTCAACGCACCGGCTGCAAGTGTGCGGTGGTGGATGAGACCGGTAAACTGCTCGAGCACGAGACGATCTACCTCGTGCAAGGGGATGCCGCACTCGAACGCGCGCGCCAGTCGCTACGCGCCATCTGCAAGAAGTATCCGATCGTGGCGGTGGCGGTCGGCAATGGCACTCATGGTCGTGAGACAGAAGCGTTCGTGCGTGAGCTGCTGAAGGAAGAGGGATTGACCGCCACTCCGTCACCTTTGTGCGTGTCGGTCAGCGAGGCCGGCGCGAGCATCTACTCGGCGAGTGACGTTGCGCGTGAGGAATTTCCCGATCTCGACTTGACCGTGCGCGGCGCCATCAGCATCGCCCGCCGCCTGCAGGATCCGCTGGCCGAGTTGGTCAAAGTCGATCCCAAGAGCATCGGTGTGGGCCAGTATCAGCACGATGTGTTTCAGCCGTTCTTGGCTAAAAAATTGGATGAAGTCGTAGAGAGCTGCGTGAACAGCGTGGGCGTGGAGGTCAACTTGGCCAGCGCGCCGTTGCTCTCGCGCGTGGCGGGCATCGGGCCAACCCTGGCCAAGAAGATCGTCGCCCACCGCAACGAAAAGGGCGCGTTCACCAGTCGTAGCAAACTGCTGGAAGTGCCGGGCTTCGGCCCCCGCACCTTCGAACAAGCCGCGGGGTTTTTGCGCGTGCGCGGTGGTGAGCATCCGCTCGATTCCAGCGCGGTGCATCCAGAGCGCTATGCCCTAGTCGAGAAAATGGCCGCAGATCTGGGCGTGCCGGTAGTTTCGATGATCGGCAATCGCGAGCTACTCGAGCGCCTGGATCCAAAGCGCTATCAGGCGGGGGACGTGGGCTCGTTCACTCTGGACGACATCTTGAGCGAGCTCAAAAAGCCTGGGCGCGACCCGCGCGCGACATTCGAGCCGCCCAAATTCCGCGACGACGTGCGCACGATGGAAGACTTGAAGACGGAGATGGTGCTGGAGGGCGTCGTCACCAATGTGACCGCGTTCGGCGCCTTCGTCGATATCGGCGTGCATCAAGACGGGCTCGTCCATGTCTCGCAGCTCTCCGATCGCTTCATCAAAGATCCGAACGAGGTCGTCAAAGTCGGCGACAAGCTCAGTGTGCGCGTGTTGGAAGTGGACTTGGTGCGGAAGCGTATCGCACTCAGCGCCAAACGCGGCAGTGAAGCGCAGGTCGGGGGGGCGATTGGCGCACGGTCCGCGGCGCAAACGGGCGGGGGCCGCACCGACCAAAATCGAGATCGGCGTCCCCCCCAAAATCAAGGCCGTCCCCACAGCGGCGGTAAGCCTCAAGGCGGAGGAAAGCCTCAGCCCACGGCGCAGGGCTTCACGAATAACCCGTTCGCGGCTCACTTTCGCAAGTGAGTCAGCAGCCGCGTCACGCTGAGAGCCGCGAGCCAGACGATGCCCAGGCTCGCGTGACCGAGTAGCACGTGCTGGGCATTGCCGTTGCCGCAGTGCAGCTCTAGCATCAGGTTCGCGGACAGCCCAAGGGCCGCCGCGCTCAAGCACACAGTGCGCAAAGACACTCGGTCATCGCGATCGAATCCCCAGATGAGCAAAGCGATGGGCAACGTCAGCAACGCGCCGTAGCCGAAGCAGCCGAGTGCGCCGCCTGGGTGCGCTTGGCTACTGAGCTCGGTCGCGGGCGCAAAGGCCGCCAAGATCGGCACACCGAGCGCAAAAACGAGTAGAGCCCAGTAATCGCGAAATGCATCGCCTCGCGGCGCTTCGGAGAGCTCTTTCCCCAAGGCAATCAGGATTGCCACGAGGTAAATGGAGAGCAGCATCAGCACGCGCTGGAGCGGGTACTCGTCCAAGTCCGCGCGATGCCTGAGTACGCCACCCACGATCACCGCGGCCAGCAGCGGCAGCAACAACAGCAGGAAGCGGAGCCCAGATGGGCGCGAGCGGAGCCAGGCGCGCGGCCCGGTTTCACGAGCCAGCTTTTGCTCGAGTAGCCCGAATAAGTCGTCGGGAAATGCGACGGCCGTGCTGGCGCCGAGGGCCAAATTGCGGCCGAGTTCGCCGCCGTTCTGGTACAGGTCACGACACTCGGCGCAGCTCGCGAGGTGGTCCTGAACCTCACCAGCCGGCAGCGCCGCGTCGTTCACGAACGCATCGCGAATCGTCGAGCAGTCCATTACTTGCTCCCCTCGACACTGGCTGAAGCTTCATCACCACCGTCCGGACCCAGCGCGCTGTCACCGAGCCGCTCGCGGAGCGCCACGTAACCGCGATGTGCGCGGACCTTGACGGCCGCCACCGTCGATCCCACCGCTTCCGCAACTTCAGGAAAGCTCAAGCCACCAAACCAATGCAGCTCGATCACTTCTCGATGCTCGGGAGGCAACGCTCGCAGCGCACGCTCGGTCTCGCGCGCGGCATCCGAGCGCTCTTGGCCGCGAGGCCCCTCGAACGGCTCGGCCACGCGATCGTCGTCTAACGATGTCTCATGGCGCCGCTTGCTGCGCCGAAAGTATTCGCGCTTGAGGTTCAGGGCGATCGTGAAAATCCAAGGCTTGAGCTTGCGGCCCGGCTCGAAGTCGAGGCGGCTGCGGTGCAAGTGCAGGAACGTCTGCTGAACCAAGTCACTGGCCTCCTCGGGGCTACGCAGGTCTCTGGCCATGGCGCGCTGCAAGAGAGGGCTATAGCGCTGAAATAGCTCGCGAAAAGCGGCCTTGTCGCCGGCAATGTAAGCGGCCATGAGCTCCTCGTCGCTGCGCACCGGCGCAATATAGCCAGGATTGCCCCGCGCAACGCAAACGCTAACCATTTCCCGGACCTTGGCTATACTGCCTGAACTGCGGCCGACCCGCAGCGGAGAACCATGGATCTGAGCCGCGGAACCAGCATTGCCCTCGCCGTATCGGCCCTACTTGCCGCCAGCGCTTGCAGCGGCAGCAGTGATGAGGGCACGAGTAGCAGCGCGTCGCAGCCGATCAAGTGCGAGGGCGGTAACGCATGCCAGGGACTCTCCGAGTGCGCGACGCAAGACGGCAAGAGCAGCTGCGTAGGCGAAAACGCTTGTAACGGGACGGGCTACGTCTACACCCAAACGCAGGAACAGTGCACCGCACTGCAGATCCGCAACAAGCCCTGAGCAGGCGCGGGAGCAATCCCTCCCGTGCCGGTGCTGCCGTGGGTTTCGGCCTGCGAGTTCCGCACTACGACCAGATCCTGAGCCACGGTCTACGTGCCGACTTTGCCGAGGCCGTCAGCGAGAATTTCATGGGCCGCGGCGGACGCGCCTTCAGCGTGCTCGAACGCGTGCGCGCGGACATGCCGATCGCGTTGCACGGGGTATCGCTCTCGGTCGGCGGCATGACGCCGCTGTCTGGGCCGTACCTGGACGAGCTGCGGTCGCTCGCTACGCGCATCGATGCGTTCAGCGTCTCCGACCATCTGTGCTTCGGTACCTTCGGCGGTCACTACGCTCATGACTTGTGGCCGCTGCCGTACACCGAGGAAGCAGTCGAGCACGTCGTCGAGCGAGTGCAGCGGGTGCAAGATCGCCTGGGCCGGCGGCTTCTGCTCGAAAACGTGTCGAGTTACCTGGAGTACCGCGCGAGCACCCTCCGCGAGTGGGAGTTCTTGAGCGAAGTCGTCACGCGCGCCGACGCGGGTCTGCTCCTGGATCTGAACAACGTGTTCGTCAGCGCGGCGAACCACGGGTTTTCGGCTCGAGAATACTTGGCTGGCTTGCCGACAGCGCGTGTCGAGCAGTTTCACTTGGCCGGGCACAGTGACGCGGGCGGCTACTTGTTCGACGACCACGGTGCGCCGGTTTCGCCCGCAGTCTGGCGTTTGTACGAGCAGGCCCACGAGCTGTTCGGTCCGCGGCCGACAATCATCGAGTGGGACGAACGCTTACCCGCGCTGGCCACCCTCGAAGCCGAGGCCGATCAGGCCCGCGCGCTCTCGAAAGCAGTCCTCGCCGCACGTCATGAGGCGCGAGCGTGAAGCTCGCCGAGCTCCAGGACTACTTCGCGCGAGCAGCCAGGTCGGGCAGTGGCCCGCTCCCGGAGCTCGAGCGCGTGTTTTTGGGTAGCCACCAACTGCCGGCGATCGATCGCATGGCGATTTACAACCGCGGCTACTTTTACCGATTACTCGATTCGTTGGCCTCGGTCTTCGAACGAACGAAATGGGCGCTCGGTGACGCAGAGTTCGAGCGCGTGGGCTTGGCCTATCTGGCGAAGTATCCCTCCGAGCACCCCGCCATCGAACGCGTCGGGCGCTCTTTCTCGGCCTACCTGCACAGCATCGACGCGCCGGCGGTCATCGTCGACCTCGCGGCGCTCGAGTGGGCGAGGCTGTGTACGCTGGTGGCGCCCAACCCCGTCCAAGTGGCCACCGTCAGCAGTATCGAGCCGAGGCGGTTTCCCGACTCGCAGCTGCGCTTCGTTCCGTCTCTGCATTGGCTCGAGGTCGATCCCGCGGCGCTGCGCATTTTCGCCGGTGAAGTGCCGGCGCCCTCGAGTGAGCTACGTTCGTCGTGCGGGGTCGCGGTTTGGCGGAAGCAGCATGCGGTCCACCACGAGTCGCTCGACGAAACCGAGTTCCGTGCCCTGGTCAGTGCGGCGGGAGGCGCGACCGTCAGTCGAGTGTGCGCCATCTTCGACCGGGGCTCAGAGGCCGAAGACGTGGCGCGCGCGTTTCAGATCCTGTCCGCGTGGTTTGGCAGGAGTTGGCTGGAAAGCGTCGTTTCTACCGGGCCTTAAGCGCGCCGGAGCCTCGGCCGTTTCCCTTGCCAGATGTCCAGCGTCCCCGGGACCATCATCAACCGTCCGCCGCCGTTGCCAGCGAGCCAACGCAGGCTCGCGGAATCGATCCGTGAAGACCTTTGGTTCGGTGACGACGACCCGCAGCGCACGGCGGAGGAGGCGTCTCGCTCACTGGCGGCGGCCGCGGCCCTGGCCGCCGGCTTGAAGCCCTTCCCGGTCGTTGCCCAGCGCGTGATGAGCTTGCTCGCCGATCCGGACACGCCCGTGAGCAAAGTTCGAAAAGCGATCGAACAAGATCCAGCGCTCACCGCGCGCCTGCTGCGCGTCGCCAACTCGGCGCTCTACGCGCCTGCCGTACCGTGCCGCAGCGTAGAAGATGCCGTAATGCGCCTAGGCAGCCGCACCGTGAGCGAGATCGTGGCGAGCCTGGCCACACTCGGCATGTTCGCCGACGCCAAGCAAGGCTTCGGCAGCGCGTTTCGCAATCACTGCCTGGGCGTCGCAGCCATCGCGCGCGTCTTGGGCACCGAGTGGCGCTACAAGGGCGTCGAGCACGTGTTCTTGAGCGGCCTGATGCACGACATCGGCAAACTGCTGGCCATGCAAGTCGGAGAGATCCGCTATGAAGCGCTCGAGCCGAGCGCGGTCTCCACGCCCGACCAGGTGCACATGCACGAGCGCGCATTCGCCGGGTACGACCACGCGGTGCTCGGCGCTCACGTGCTCGAGCGCTGGAAGTTACCGGACGAGATCTCCAAGGTCGTAGCCCTACACCACCAACCTGGGCGCGCGTTCGCGATTGGGGGCAACCTGGGTTTGGGTGTCGCGCTGCTCCGGCTCGCGGACGACATCGAGTTCCAGATCCGAAAGAGCCGCGAACTGGACGAAGCCTACGTGGAGACGTTGATGCGCGACGGCGCGGCCGAATACACGCAATTCTCTCGAGACGTGCTCCGTGCCATGTGGCCCAAGTTCATCGCTTCGTACGACGAAGCGCAACGCATTACGGGTTGAGGTGCCTCACTCGAGCACCAGCCAGCGCGCTCCGCTCGAGACGCGAGGTCGCGAGCGCGCACGGCGGAAATAGCGTTCGTCTTCGTAGTAGGCGCGGGTCTGATGGGCCGACCAACCTGGCACGCCGAGCACGGGCAGCGGCTCGAGACACGCCGGCTCGGCCAGGAATTCGGACAAGTGTGGTGCGAGCGCTGCATCGAGAAGAACGCGCAACTCGGAGCCTCCCCGCTCAAGGCAATCGGCGCTGACCTGCACGAATAGCGCCTTGCCCATCAAGCGCGGGTGCGGTTCACGCAAAGCGTCGAGCAGGCCGTGGCCGAACACGAGAAAGCGAGTCGAGCGCAGCAGCTCTTCTCGGCGATCCCAAAACACCTCCGGCCACGCGAGCGCCGAAAGCGACTCGAAAACGGAGACGTCGGTACCAACCACCAACACACCCGACTCGTCGAGGTGAGTGAGGGCGTTCTCGCGCGGGCCGCGTGCGCGCTCACTGGCGGTGAGTTGACCGCGATGAATGGCGGTCTTGAGCGCCGGAAAATGCAGCCAAATGCACGCGCCAAGAAGGTCGTGAAACGAGCCGGTTCGAGTCGGTACGTTGGACGTACGGGCTAGCATTGCATCGAAGCCGCCCGCGGCCACGAGCTCATCCTGATCTTGAACCGCAAAATCGAACCAGGCCGGGATCGAGCTCGGAATGCCTCCTGCGAGTGTTCGCAGTTCGTCCGGCGCGGGGAAGTGATCGAGCGAAAGCAACCGCTGTCGCACGCTCGTCTCGAGTACGGAAAAAGCTGGATGCTCGAAGCTGAGCCGAGGAACCGCCGCTTCGCCCGTCATGCCTCGGCCGGAATCTCGAAATGCACGCACGCGCCGCCACCAGCGCGATTCTCCGCCCAGGCACGGCCCGAGTGCGCTCGCGCGATGCGCTCGACCAGCGCCAGCCCGAGCCCCAGTGAAGACGAGCCATCGCCGCGATAGAACGCGTCGAATACGCGCGTGAGGGATTCTTTCGGGAATCCGGGACCGCGATCGCACACGGTCAGGCGCACGCTGGGGCCATGGCGCGACAAGTCCACGCTCTCCACTCCGCCGCCGTGTTTTTGGGCATTCTCGAGCAAGTTGCAAAATGCGCGATCGAGCAGGGTCGGGTCGCCTTTGATGTGAACCTTGGCCGCGTCGTTGTGGAAGACGGTGGGGTCCACCTCCGCGCGCTCGATGGCTCGCGACACGAGCAAGCACGGTTCCAAGGATTGCAAGGTCAAGGTGCCGAAGTCGAGCCGCGAGTTGGCCAGCAGCTTCCCAATGAGGTCATCGACCTCGATGATCTCGCGCTCTACTTTGTCGAGCGTGACCGAATCCGCGGAACCTCGCAGCAGCTCGGTGAGCACGCGCAAGCGCGCCAGCGGGCTCCTGATTTCGTGCGACACGGCCGCCAATAGTTCGCGCTGGTCATTCAGCTGGCGCTCGATGCGTCGGGCCATGTCGTTCACCGAATCGGCCAACACGCCCACCTCGCCCATGTGGTGGCGCCCCAAGCGCACGCGACTCACCAAGTTGCCCGAGCCGATCTCGCGTGTCACGCGGATCAAGTCCGAGAGCGGACGAACCAGCTTGCGCGCCAGCGCCCCGGAAGCGCCCCACAACGTCAGGCAAGCGGCCGCGATCGCCAAGACGAACGTCAGGCCCGGCACTCGCCGACGCTTGTCGATGCATACCTCGAGCGTGCCGAGGTTGCCCGTGCCGCGCATGATGGGCACCGTGAACTCGGGCTTGTCGCAGCCCGCGCCGATTTGCTCGACCGGCTTTTTCGCAGCGTCGCGCAGCGTCAGGTCCACTTCGAACGCCTTGGCGATCTCTTCTGCCAAGCCGTGACGCTCGGCGGGCAGATCCCACACGCGCTGAAAGCGCTCACCAATGAAGCGCTGGATGCGAATCACGTCGCTTTCCATGCTCGAGGCATCCGGGCGCAGAGCGCTGACCACCGCGCTCACCACCATGCCCGTAAATAGGATGGTGATGCCGAGCCACATGAATAGTTGGCGATGCAAACGGGCGCTGACGAAGCGCCGAAATCTCATTCCGAGCCCTTCGCCATCACGTAACCCACCCCGCGAACCGTCTTGATCAAGCGCGGCGGGTCGTCCGCGAGTTTTTTGCGGAGGTGTGAGATGTGCACGTCGACGGTACGGTCGCTGACCGTTACGTCGCTCCGGCCCGCGTGCTCGAGCAGACTCGAGCGCGGTACTACGCGCCCTGCGCGTCGCATCAAGGCCAGGAGCAAGTCGAACTCGATGCCGGTCAGGTCCGCGATCTTGCCGTCGACGGTGACCTGGCGTGCGCCAACGTCCAAGCTCACGCCACCCACGTTCAGGTGCTCCTTGCTCGGATCGAGCTCGGTGCGCCTCAGCACTGCGCGCAGGCGCGCGAGCAACTCGCGTGGGCTGAACGGCTTGCCCAAGTAGTCGTCCGCACCGAGTTCCAGACCGACCACGCGATCGGTCTCGTCCCCCTTGGCGGTGAGCATGATCACGGGTAGGCGGCTCTTTTCTCGAATCTTCTTGAGCACCGCGAGGCCGTCCATCCCAGGCATCATCACGTCCAGGAGCACGGCGTCGAAGGCGCCCGTCTCCAGCACGGACAGGCCGGCCGCACCGTTCGAGGCATGGCTCGAGCGCACGCCATTTTGCGTCAGGTAGCTGTCCAATACTTCGAACAACCGGACGTCGTCGTCGATGACCAACACGTGAACCGACATGAGCGGGGAGGCAAAGCGTACCACCGCCTGCCCCGCCCTGTCAGGCGTCTGGAGCTCGCTGCCGCTCACGGCATGTTTTCAGCGTTTGGGGCGTGATTCCGCGAGCGCTCGGCCGCTCGCGTGCACACGTCCGCGATGTGGTCTTCGAACGCTTGGCGCCGTTCGAAGCGGTGATAGTGGCAGCCGTACAAGCTGGAGGCGAAACCGGCAATTGCGCCCAGCGCGAGCACGAACATCAGGGCTTTACGTCGCATTTTCTTGCTCTTGGGGTTCGAGTGTCATGCATCAGCGAAACGGCCCGAAACCACGCGCAAACGGCCCTGCCTCAATCAACTCGGCGAGGATCTTGCGTTGCCGCTCGTCCAAGGTTTCATGCACCTTGCCGAACGAATCGAGCGCGTTCTGACGCACCCGGTCGATCACGTGGTCGTGTCGCTCGAAAACGCCGTCGATCGCGCCGCGGTCGAGGCTCTCGCCGCGAATTGCCTGCGCGACTTCGAGCCGGGTGGCCTGAAACTCGCCGCGCGCGTGCTGCATGTCGTCCATCAAGGCGTCGACCGCCTCGCGAATCACCTTCTCCTGACCAGGAGTCGTATCGAGCCGGTCGAGCAAACGATTCAAAACGAAGCGCCCGCGACCAGACCGAAAGCCCCGCCCGCGGTGGCCTCCATGACAGTGCCGACCTTCACCCCGGCTGCGTGCAAAGGTGGCAGTCAGACCCAACAGACAAGCCGTACCAAACAGAAATCCAAACATTTATCAGCTCCTTCACTGAGCAATCTGGGGTGCATCTGTGAAGAACAGCGCAGGACTGCGGTTAAGAAGCGTTAAGCGCGACGTGGCCTTCGAACCTGGCGACTGACCCGGGGGAAGCGCAATTTGGGGCATGCTCGCCACCCCACCCCTCGCGCCAAGCCCACGCCAGCTAGCCGCCTTGCGGCCCTTCGAACCCAGCGCTAGTCCGTTCGAGTGAGCGATCGAGACCCTGAAGCCATCGTCGTCCGCGGCGCACGCGAGCACAATCTCAAAAATGTCACCCTGTCGATCCCCAAGAAAAGTTTGGTGGTGATCACGGGGGTGTCCGGCAGCGGCAAGTCGTCGCTCGCCTTCGACACCATCTACGCCGAGGGCCAGCGTCGCTACGTGGAGAGTTTGTCCAGCTATGCGCGCCAGTTCTTGGGCCAGATGGACAAGCCCAAGTACGACACGATCCGCGGACTTTCACCGACCATCTCGATCGAGCAAAAAACTGCCTCGAGCAACCCGCGCTCCACGGTCGGAACCGTGACCGAGGTGCACGACTATTTGCGCGTGCTGTACGCCAGCATCGGCCTGCAGTTTTGCCCGAAGTGCGGCCGCAAAGCGGAAGGGCAATCTGCGCAGCAAATCGTATCGTCGATCCTCGAGTACCCGAAGGGCACCAAGCTCGTGCTTTACGCGCCGCTCGAGCGGCAGCGGAAGGGCGAACACCGCGAGCTCTTGCTCGATGCGCGCACGCGCGGTTTCACCCGGCTGCGCATCGACGGCAAAGTCGTCACCCTCGACGATAGCGTCGTCGCGCTCGACAAAAAAGCCAAGCACAACCTGGATTTGGTCGTCGATCGCATCGTTGTGGACGGGAGCGCACGGGCGCGCATCACCGACTCGGTCGAGCTCGGCCTGCGCGAAGGCAAAGGCGTGATCAGCGTGGAGACGCCCAGTGAAGAGCGCACGTTCAGCGAGAAGGTCGCATGCCCGGACTGCGAGCTGTCTTTTCCCGAGCTGTCTCCGCAGTCGTTTTCGTTCAATTCACCGCTCGGCTTTTGTACCGACTGCAACGGCCTCGGCTCCCGACCAGAGATGGACCCCGAGTTGGTCGTGCCGAACCCCGCCCTGTCGATCAAAGACGGGGCGATCACCGTCTGGGCGGCGGCCGCCGCGCGCGGTGAAGGCTGGGTCGCGAGCGAGATTGACTGGGTGCTGTCGACTTTCGGAATCGACAAGAAGAAACCTTGGAACAAGCTGACTCAGGCGCAACGTGACGCCGTGATGTTCGGCGGGAAGAAGGGCGGTCAGCTGTGGGAGGGCCTGGTCAATCAGCTGATGCGCCGCATGAAGAATACCAGCAGCGAGGATATGAAGCAGTACTACCTGCGCTTCTTCTCCAGCAAGCTTTGCCCGACCTGCCAAGGCGCACGCCTGCGCCCCGAGAGCCGCGCCGTCAAAATCGCGGGGGAAAGCTTGGATATGCTCTCGCATCAGCGCATCGAGCAAGCTCGAACCTGGATCGACAGCGTGCCGTTGAAGGGCGCCGACGCCGAAATCGCGGCTGAATTGCGCAAGGAGATCGGCTCGCGCTTGGGTTTCCTCGTCAACGTGGGGCTTGGCTACCTGACGTTGGATCGCGCGGCGGCGACCCTTTCCGGCGGTGAGAGCCAGCGCATTCGCCTGGCCTCGCAGATCGGCTCCGAGCTCACGGGCGTGATCTACATCTTGGATGAACCATCGATCGGGCTGCATCAGCGAGACAACGGCAAGTTGCTGAAGACGCTGAAAGCCCTGCGCGACGTCGGCAACTCGGTGATCGTCGTCGAGCACGACGAAGAGACGATGATGGAGGCCGATTACTTGATCGACTTCGGTCCGGGCGCGGGCGAACTCGGCGGAGAAGTGGTGGCGGCCGGCACCCCGGCGCAGGTGATCAAAAACCCCAAGTCGCTCACCGGCGCTTATCTGTCGGGCAAGCGCAAAATCCCCATTCCGAGCCAGCGGCGTGCTGGCAACGGCAAAGCCCTCGAAATTCAGGGCGCGGTCGAGCACAACTTGAAGGATTTGAACGTGCGTTTCCCGCTCGGCACGTTCCTCGCCGTCACCGGTGTGAGCGGTGCTGGCAAATCCACGCTCATCAACGGCATCTTGTTTCCGGCTCTGTCTCGCGCGCTGCACGACGCGCGCAGCCCGATTGGCGAGCACCGCAAAATCTTGGGCATCGAACACATCGACAAGGTAATCGGTATCGATCAGAAGCCGATCGGCCGAACGCCTCGCTCGAATCCAGCCACGTATACCAAGGTGTTCGACTCGATCCGCGAGCTGTATGCGAGCACCCCCGAGGCCCGCGCTTACGGCTACGACGCAGGTCGTTTTTCGTTCAACGTGAAGGGCGGGCGATGTGAAGCGTGCTCGGGTGACGGCGTACGCCAGGTCGAGATGCACTTCTTGCCCGACGTGTACGTGACCTGCGAAGAGTGCGCGGGGCGACGCTTCAATCAGGCGACATTGCGCGTGCTGTACAAGGGCAAGAGCATCGCCGATACGCTGGAGATGAGCGTCCGCGAGGGCCTCGAGTTGTTCGGTGTGCACACGAATATCACGCGCGGGTTGCAAACCTTGGCCGACGTGGGTCTCGGCTACGTGAAGATCGGCCAGCCTTCCCCCACGCTCTCCGGCGGTGAAGCTCAGCGCATCAAGCTCGCACGCGAGTTGTCGCGGCCCGGGACTGGCCGCACGCTGTACATCCTCGACGAGCCGACCACCGGCTTGCACTTCGCGGACGTCGAGAAATTGCTCGAAGTTTTGTCCCGTTTGGTCGAAGCCGGCAACACCGTGCTCGTGATCGAGCACAACTTGGACGTGATCGCGCACGCCGACTGGGTGATCGACCTCGGCCCCGAAGGCGGCGGCGCAGGCGGGCAGTTGGTAGCGGAGGGCACTCCAGAAGCCGTCGCGCGGGTGAAGAAGAGCCACACCGGCCAGTACCTGGCAAGGCTGCTCGACCGCGACAAAGCCGAAGCGAAGCCCGAGCGCGCGCCCACGCGCAAGGCGGTTGCGGGGCGAACGCGCTCCGCGCGAGCATGAGCTCGATGCACCTGTTCTTCGACCTCGACGGCACGCTGACCGATTCACGCCCGGGGATTTTGGCGAGCTTGCGCCACGCCCTGGCGGAGATGGGCATCGAGGCTCCGCCGGACGAAGCGCTGCTGCGCTTCATCGGACCACCGACCCACGACGCTTTTCGCGAGCTCCTGAACTCGAGCGAC
>Ga0247740_1000299_pt1 | contig 25935 bp, 27 predicted proteins | sample UWRJL148409B2_FD_180942 | JGI IMG/M metagenome (GOLD analysis project Ga0247740, IMG submission 180942) | Plant litter microbial communities from Arlington Agricultural Research Station in Wisconsin, United States - UWRJ-L148-409B-2 | ecosystem: Environmental > Terrestrial > Plant litter >...
ACCTCACCACCGACGCGCCCGAAGAGTACCTCGGCGCCATCACGCAGCTCCTCGCCGCCCGCAAGGGTCGCATGGAGGGCATGAGCAACCACGGCACCGGCTGGGTCCGTATGGAGTTCGTCGTACCGTCGCGTGGCCTCATCGGCTTCCGCACCGAGTTCCTCACCGTCACCCGCGGTGCCGGTATCGCCAACGCCGTCTCGCACGGCTACGAGGCCTGGGCCGGTTCGATCGAGACCCGCACCAACGGCTCGATCGTCGCCGACCGCTCCGGTGTTGCCACCCCGTTCGCGATGGTCGCCCTGCAGGAGCGCATGTCGTTCTTCGTCGAGCCCACGCAGGAGGTCTACGAGGGCATGGTCGTCGGCGAGAACTCGCGCGCCGATGACATGGACGTGAACATCACGAAGGAAAAGCAGCTCACCAACATGCGCCAGTCCACGTCGGACTCGTTCGAGCGTATGACGCCGTCGCGTCGCCTGACGCTCGAGGAGTGCCTCGAGTTCGCCCGTGAAGACGAGTGCGTCGAGGTCACGCCCGAGTTCGTGCGCATCCGCAAGGTCGAGCTCGACGCCAGCGCCCGCCAGCGCAGCACCGCTCGCCTGAAGAAGCAGAACGCGTAAGTCACAGCACATTCGCACGAGCCCTGCCCCGGATCATCCGGAGCAGGGCTCGTTCGCATTTAAGCTGGAGACATGACGACGCCGCGCCTTCGATTCGCCCGCCCGCTCTCACTCGCTCTTGTGCTGTTCGCGTTTCCTATGCTGGCCGGATGCAGCGTGGCAGAGAACATGGTCAACGGGGTCGTGAGCGAGGCCCAGAACCAGGCCGGCGACGCGATCTCCGAGGCGCTCGGCGGCGCCGGCGTCACGACCGACGGCCAGCTGCCCAGCGGCTTCCCGTCCGACGCAATCCCCGTCGTGGGCGAGGTTCAGGGCGGCGGCAGCGGCCCCGACTCGAGCGGCTGGGTCGTCGTCACCACACTGGGCAGCGACGACTTCGCCTCGGCGCAGGCGGCGCTGGAGGGCGCCGGCTACGTGTCGAGCGCGGTGAACTCCGACGCGGACAGCGGCTTCGGCACCTTCACGCTGGCGCCGTACACGGTCGTGCTCACGGTCAACACCGACGCCGACGGGGCGACGACGGCCACCTACGTCGTCACCGCGTCGGCCGAGTAGTCCGCCCGCGCCGCTCGCAGACGAGCCGCTTCCGGCTGGATGAGCCGTCCGCGGCCGCGTCATCGGGCCGGAACCGCGTCATCTGACGGCGAACCGCGCTCAGCCGAACAGGCCGGCTCCGATCGACGCGCCCTGCGCGGCCCCCGGCGGCACCGCGAAGATGCCCGAGCCGACGTGCCGCAGGTACTCGTTCATCGCGTCGTTCTTGGCCAGTCGCAGCTGGATCGGCACGAACTGCGCCCGCGGGTCGCGCTGGAAGCAGATGAAGAACAGGCCGGCGTTGAGTCGCCCGAGGTCATCGTTGCCGTCGACGAAGTTGTAGCCGCGGCGCAGCATCGTCGCCCCGTCGTTGGTGTTCGGGTGCGCGAGCCGCACGTGCGCCGCCTCGTCGATCAGGGGCGCGTCGGCGCGGCCGGTGCGTGCGAAGTCGGGGGCGGTGAACTCGCTGCCGCCGCTCAGCGGGGCGCCCTCGCCCTTCGTGCGCCCGACGACCCGCTCCTGCTCGCGCAGCGACGTGCGGTCCCAGGTCTCGATCGTCATGCGGATCTTGCGCGCCACGAGGTAGCTGCCGCCGGTCATCCAGGCGGCGCCGTCGGACGGCTGCACCCAGACGTCCTTCGCCGTCGCGGCGTCTTCGGCGCGCAGGTTCGCGGTGCCGTCCTTGAAGCCGAACAGGTTGCGCGGTGTGGCCTGCGCCCTGGTCGTCGAGGAGGTGCGCCCGAAGCCGAGCTGCGACCAGCGCAGGCTCGCCCGCCCGAACGCGATGCGCGACAGGTTGCGGATCGCGTGCACGGCGACCTGCGGGTCGTCGCTGCAGGCCTGGATGCACAGGTCGCCGCCGGTGAGGGCGTCGACGAGCGCGTCGCCCGGGAAGTGCGGCAGGTCGATGAGCGCGTCGGGCCGTCTGCCGGCGAGGCCGAACCGGTCGTCGAACAGCGACGGACCGAATCCGAACGTGATCGTGAGCCCCGACGGTGGCAGGTCGAGGGCTTCGCCCGTGTCATCCGGGGGTGCATCGTACGGGCCGCTCGCGGGACCGTACTGTCCTGCCCCCTTGCCCGACGTCATCCGGTTCGCGGCGTAGGTCCAGTCGGCCAGTAGCTCTTCGAGTTCCGACGCCGCGATGTCGCTCACGTCGAACGCGGCGAAGTGCAGCCGGTCCTGCGCCGCCGTGACGATGCCCGACTGGTGCTCGCCGAAGAACGGATAGGAGGCCGCGGCACCGGATGCGGCCGAGGCCTCTGGCGTGAGAACGCGGTCGACCCCGAAGCCGAGCCCGGCGCCGATGACTCCGGCGCCGGCCAACCCGAGGAGGCCCCTGCGGGACAGTCGCGCACCGGTCGGCGCCGAGTCGTCGCTCACGGCGAGGCTAGCCGACCAGCACGGCGGTGAGCTGGCTCAGCGGCTCGCTGAGCGCGTTGACGCCGTCGGCCAGCTCTTTCACCTGCTCGGTGGTCAGCTCGTCGTAGTAGGTGAATCCGGCGTCGAGGCTGCCGTATCCCGAGAGCAGCGTCTCGAGCGAGGTGAACTCGTCGTCGAGCTGCGCGACGAGTTCGCCATCCTTCGGCTCGACGATGTCGCGCACGCCCTCGTAGGCGACGCGCGCGCCCTCGAGGTTGGCCTGGAAGTCCCAGAGGTCGGTGTGCGACCAGATTTCCTCCTCGCCGGTGATCTTGCCGGAGGCGACCTCGTCGAGCAGGCCGATGGCGCCGTTGCTGATCGCGTCGATCGAGACCGTGTAGTCGCTCTCGTGCACGGCGTCGTTGAGCGCCGCGGTGTCCTCTTCGAGCAGGTCGGCGAAGCGGTTGCGCTCGTCGGTGCTCAGCGGAACGTAGGCCTCGCCGCCGTTGTCTTCGGCCGCCGGCTGCCAGAGGTCCTTCTCGATGCGATGCCAGCCGGTCCACTCGGTGCCCTCTTCGACATCGGCCTCGCGGAAGTCGATCTTCGGGTCGAGGTCGCCGAACGACTCGGCGACGGGCTCGATGCGCTCGTAGGCCGCGCGGGTGGACGCGTAGAGCGAGCGTGCCGTCTCGTCGTCGCCCGCTCGGTAGGCGTCGAGGAAGGTGGTGGTCGAGGTGACGAGGCCTTCGACCTGGTTCTTGATGTACGCGACGTAGTTGACCGCGGCGGTGTCGACGAGCGCTGCGTCGTCGCCGTCGGCGGCGAGGTCGGCGCCCGAGTCGGTGACGGTGAAGGCGGCCTTGCCGATGCCGTCGCCGACCATGCCGGGCTTGCAGACGGTGAAGTAGTCGCCGGGCTTCGCCTGCACGACCAGGTCGCGGGTGATGCCAGGGCCGATGTTCTCGACCTCGCCGATGATGCGCAGCTCGTCGTCGGCCAGCAGGTAGAACTCGGTCACCTGGTCGCCGGTGTTCTCGATGCTGAAGCTCACATTGCCGCTCGGCGCCTCGGCGGCGGAGACCGCGCAGTCGCTCGAACTCGAGTCGACGGTGAGGGCCGTCGCGTCAGCGTCGGCCGACGACGTCGGGTTGTTGGCCACGCAGGCCGAGAGAGCGAGCAGGGCCGCCGTGCTCACGCAGGCGGCGAAGAGCGCGCGCGCTCGGATCGGGGTCGCTGTCGACCGGTTCATAGGGCTCCTTCAGTGGTGATTGTGGATGACGCGGGGGCCGCCGGTGCCGTCGGTCTACCCTGACGACGAACCGAACGTAGGAAGAAGAACATCACCGGCAGCACGTAGGCCACCCAGGCGACGGCCTCGAGCACGGTGGTGGCGGGGGAGAAGTTGAAGACGCCCTTGAGCAGGGTGCCGTACCAGCTGTCGGGTGGCACGGCCGCGGAGACGTCGAAGGCGAGAGTGCCGAGCCCCGGTAGGAAGCCCGCCTCCTGCAGGTCGTGCACGCCGTAAGCGAGCACCCCGCCGGCGACGACGATGAGGAAGACGCCGGTGTAGGTGAAGAATTTCGAGAGGTTGATTGTGAGCACGCCGCGGTAGACGAGGTAGGCGAGCACGACCGCCACGACGATTCCGAGCGAGGCACCGATGAGCGGCAGCGTCGTCGACCCGCTCGCCTGCACGGCGGCCCAGATGAACAGTGCGGTCTCGAGCCCCTCGCGTCCGACGGCGAGGAACGCCACGAGCACGAGCCCCCAGCCCGCACCGGCGAGATGGGAGTCGACTTCGCCGCGCAGCTCGCGCGACAGGCCGCGTGCGGTACGAAGCATCCAGAAGATCATCCAGGTCACGAAGCCCGCGGCGATGATCGACAGTAGTCCGCCGATCAGCTCCTGGGCCTGGAACGAGAGTCCGTAGGTGCCGAAGGTGAGCAGACAGCCGAGCCCGAGCGACAGCGCGACCGCGAGGCCTACGCCGAGCCAGATGCGCGGCAGTACGTCGCGGCGACCGATCTTGACCACGTAGGCGACCAGGATGCCGACGACCAGACCCGCTTCGAGACCTTCGCGCAGGCCGATGAGAAAGTTTGCGAGCACGGGTCTTTTCCGGGAGAAGAAGTGAGGGGTGGGATTGGTAAGGCTTACCTTAGCCAGATGACTCTAATCCCGTTTGTCTAAGCTGTCTAGCGATGACTGATTTCACTTCTCCGGCGCCCTCGGCAGAGCGGATCCTCTTCGTGCACGCCCACCCCGACGACGAGAGCATCACGACCGGCGGCACCATCGCGACCCTCGTCGCCGACGGTGCGGCCGTGACCGTTCTGACCTGCACCCGCGGCGAGCTCGGCGAGGTGATCCCCGCCGACCTGCAGTACCTGCTCGAGTCGCCCGAGGCGCTCGGTGCCTACCGCGAGGGTGAGCTGGCCGCCGCCATGCGCGCGCTCGGGGTCACCGACCACCGCTGGCTCGGCGACGCCGACGCCCGCTGGATCGACCTCGAGCCGCGCCGTTACCTCGACTCGGGTATGCGCTGGGGCGCATCCGGAACCGCCGAGGCCCTCGACCTCTCCGACGAGCGCTCCCTCTCTGCCGCCCCCGTCAGCGCGGTCACCGCCGACATCGCCGCGGTCATCGCCGACATCGACGCCACCGCGGTCATCAGCTACGACGCGCGTGGCGGCTACGGTCACCCCGACCACGTGCGGGCGCACGACGCCGCCCAGCGCGCCGCCGAGGTCATGGGAGTGCCCTACTACGAGGTCGTGACGGATGCGGGCGGTGCGATCGTCGTCGACGTCGCCCCGGTCGCTGCCCAGAAGCGCGCCGCTCTCGCCGCCCACCGCACGCAGCTCACGCTCGACGGCAACGCGTTCGCCCTCTCGAACGGCGTCAGCCAGCCGATCGGCGTCACGGAGTCGTTCCGCCGCGTCTCGGTCGAGGTAGTGCCCGAGACCGTGCCGTTTCGCGAACAGACGGTCGGGGTGAAGATCGGCGTCGGAATCCTCGTGTTGGCCTTCGGCGGGATCGTCGGCGCCCTGATGACCGCCGTGCACCAGAGCAGCGCCATGGTCGGCGATATCGTCGTGCCATGGGGACTCATCCTCAGCGTGCTCGCAATGGTCGCCTACATCGTCGGGCTGCGGGTGCTCACCGGTTCGCGCGTTCTTGCGATTCTGGCCACCGTTGGAATCATGGGTGCCACCGCCTATCTGGCATCTCCCACCGTCGGCGGCTCCGTCATCGTGCCGGCCAATATCGCGGGCGTGATCTGGACTTTCCTGCCGGCCGTCGTGATCGCGATCGTCGTCGCCTGGCCCAATATGAGTCGACTGCGGGCGATCACCGCAGATGCCCAGCGTCGCCGTGGGTAAGATTGTCTAGTTCTCGTGCCGTGAAAGGATATCGACCTAAGTGACCTACGTCATCGCCCAACCCTGTGTCGATATCAAAGACCGCGCCTGCATTGACGAATGCCCCGTCGACTGCATCTACGAGGGCGACCGCATGCTCTATATCCACCCCGACGAGTGCGTCGACTGCGGTGCCTGCGAGCCGGTCTGCCCCGTCGAGGCCATCTACTACGAAGACGATGTCCCCGAGCAGTGGGCCGACTACTACAAGGCCAACGTCGAGTTCTTCGACGAGGTCGGGTCGCCCGGCGGAGCCGCCAAGGTCGGCGTCATCCACAAGGACCACCCCATCGTGATGGCCGAAGCCTTCAACGGCCACGCCGAATAACGTGGCCCGCACGCCGCTCAGCCTCCCCGACTTCCCGTGGGACGCGCTCGTCCCGTTCGGCGACCGCGCCCGCCAACACCCGGACGGCATCATCGACCTCTCCGTCGGCTCGCCCGTCGACCCGACGCCGGCTGTCATCCGCGACGCGCTGACCGCGGCGACCGACGCCCACGCCTACCCGCAGGTCGCCGGCACGCCCGCCCTGCGCGAGGCGATCGTCGAGTGGTACTCGCGGCGCAGGGGAGTGCACGACCTCGGCGTCGCCGACGTCCTGCCCTCGATCGGCTCGAAGGAGCTCATCGCCTGGCTGCCGCTGATGCTCGGCATCGGCGAGGGCGATGTGGTGGTGCATCCGGCGGTCGCCTACCCCACTTATGCGATCGGTGCGGCCCTCGCGGGAGCGACCGCCCTCGCGAGCGACGCCCCGGCCGAGTGGCCCGAGAACACCCGACTCGTCTGGATCAACTCGCCCGGCAACCCCGACGGCCGGGTGCTCGACGTCGAGACCATGAAGACGATGGTCGCGCGGGCCCGCGAACTCGGTGCGGTGATCGCCGGCGACGAATGCTACGCAGAGCTCAACTGGGTTTCGGATGAACCGACCCCGTCGATTCTCGACCCGCGGGTCACCGGCGTCGACCGTAGCTCGGTGCTCTCGGTCTACTCCCTCAGCAAGCAGTCGAACCTCGCCGGGTACCGAGCCGGATTCGTCGCGGGCGACAGTGCGCTCATCGCCGAGCTGCTGGGTGTGCGCAAGCACGCGGGGCTCATCCCGCCGGCTCCGGTGCAGGCCGCGATGATCGCGGCGCTCGGCGACGAGGCGCACGTCGACGTGCAACGCGAGCTCTACCGCTCGCGCCGCGACCGCATGAAGGCGGCCGTCGAGGCGGCCGGGTTCACGGTCGACCACAGCGAGGCCGGCCTCTACCTCTGGGCGACGCGCGGGCACGACGCCTGGCAGACCGTCGCCGACCTCGCCGAGCTAGGCCTGCTCGTGGTGCCAGGCACGTTCTACACCGATGGTGCGCCGCGGCACGTACGCATAGCGCTCACCGTCAGCGACGCGCACGTCGACGCCGCTGTCGAAAGGTTTGCGCTGCTGCGGTGAAAGTTTGGAGGTTTTCTCCAAGCGACTTTGTGCACATTTGGGCGCAATACGACTAGTCAGACGACGCCTTATAGGCTGTCGGTGTGAATGACATGGCGCCAGGTACAGAGAAGGCCACGCTGCATTTTCCGGGGGGAACAGCGGAGTTCCCGGTCATTCGCGGCGTTGACGGCCGCGACAGCATAGATATCTCCACTTTTATGAAGCAGACCGGCTTCACGACGCTCGATCAGGGCTTCGTAAACACCGCGTCGACGAAGAGCGCGATCACCTACATCGACGGCGACGCGGGCATCCTGCGGTACCGCGGGTATCCGATCGAGGCCGTCGCGAAGAACTCCACCTACCTCGAGGTCGCGTGGCTGCTGATCTACGGCGAGCTACCCTCGGCCTCCGAGCTGTCGGAGTTCGACGAGCGCATCCGCCGGCACACCCTCCTGCACGAAGACCTCCGTCGATTCTTCGACGCGCTGCCGCACAACGCCCACCCGATGTCGGTGCTGTCGAGCGCGGTCTCGGCGCTGTCCACCTACTACGAGGGCTCGCTCAGCGTCAAAGACCCCGAGCAGATCGAGATGTCGATCGTTCGCCTGCTCGCCAAGCTCCCGGTGATCGCGGCCTACGCGCACAAGAAGAGCCTCGGCCAGGCGTTCCTCTACCCCGACAACTCGCTGAGCTTCGTCGACAACTTCCTCAAGCTCAACTTCGGCACCATGGCCGAGCCGTACGAGGTCAACCCTGTGCTGTCGAAGGCGCTCGACCGCTTGCTGATTTTGCACGAAGACCACGAGCAGAACGCGTCGACGTCGACCGTGCGCCTCGTCGGTTCGACCGAGGCGAACATCTTCGCGTCGGTCTCCGCCGGCATCAACGCCCTCTACGGCCCGCTGCACGGCGGCGCCAACGAGGCCGTGCTGAAGATGCTGCGCGAGATCCAGGAGTCGGGTGACGGCGTCGCGAAGTTCGTCGACCGCGTGAAGAACAAAGAGGAGGGCGTGCGCCTGATGGGCTTCGGCCACCGGGTGTACAAGAACTTCGACCCGCGAGCGACCCTGGTGAAGGAGAGCGCCGACGAGGTGCTCGAGGCGCTCGGAGTGCAGGACGACCTGCTCGACATCGCGAAAGAGCTCGAGGCCGTCGCGCTCGCCGACGACTACTTCGCCGAGCGCAAGCTCTACCCGAACGTCGACTTCTACACCGGCGTCATCTACAAGGCGATGGGTTTCCCGCCGCGCATGTTCACGCCGCTGTTCGCGATCGGACGCCTCCCTGGCTGGATCGCCCACTGGCGCGAGATGAACCTCGACCCGGCCACGAAGATCGGCCGCCCGCAGCAGCTGTATATCGGCGAGCCCGAGCGCGCCTGGCCCGAGCGCTAGAACCGGCCGCCAGCACCGCCTGCGGCGCGTAGCGAGACCCCGGATGCCGCGGCGCCCGTTCCACGAACGGGCGCCGCGGCATCCGTCGTCCGCCCATGGAGCTTCTGCGCCATCCCGGTACATCCGCTGCGGCTCGAGCTGCAGCGCGTGTACCGGCGTATAGCGCACACGCCGGCATCCGCGTCAGCCGATCGGTGTCGCCGTCAGGGTCACGTCGCGGAAGGCGATGCCGTACGAGCCGGGCATCGACGGACGGCAGCGCACCCCGAGCGTAATCGAGGGTACGTCGTACGCCATCGAGTCGCCGATGACCGTCCAGCCGCCGCCGGCCGCGACCGGGTACACCGTGTCGTCGAGGTAGTTGATGCGGCCGCTCGCGTCGACGAGCCCGCACGACAGCACGACGCCGCTGCGGGAGGCGAAGAACTGCACCTCGGCGCCGTACCGCACGTCGTAGGTGCCGTCGGCAATCGTGAGGTTGACGAGCGCGATCTCGTCGGTCGGGCGGTAGTGCCCCACGAGCAGTCGGCTGCCGTCGGAAACCCGTGGTGCGGCGGTCAGCGCCCAGGCCACCCCCGCGCCGCCGGCCGCCACGGCGACGGCCGCGGCGACAGCCACGATCGCGCGTCTTCGCATGCCCCGATGCTAGCCCCGGTCACGGAGGCGTGCAGGGGGCGCGACGGGTGTGCACTTCTGCACGGTGGCAGCTTCGAGCAACCAGCCACAACTGCACGTCGGCAGCGCGGAAATCGCGCAGCTAAGCAGGCCCGCTACGCGTGCAGCGCCGAGTTCAGCTCGATGCCGGTGCCCGAGCGGGCGAGCACCTCGACCGCGCCGGTGAGCGAGTTGCGGCGGAACAGCAGGCCGGCGACGCCGCTCAGCTCGGCGGCCTTGACGGTGCGGGCCTCGAACGGCTCGGTGACCGTTCCCTTGGCCGGAACGACGACGACCTTGGTGCCCGCCGTGACGTACAGCCCCGCCTCGACGACCGAGTCGTCGCCGATCGAGATGCCGATGCCCGAGTTCGCGCCGAGCAGAGCGCGTTCGCCGATCGTGACGCGCTGCTTGCCGCCGCCCGAGAGCGTGCCCATGATCGACGCGCCACCGCCGATGTCGCTGCCGTCGCCGACTACGACGCCCTGCGAGATGCGTCCCTCGACCATGGAGGTGCCGAGCGTGCCGGCGTTGAAGTTCACGAAGCCCTCGTGCATCACGGTGGTCCCGGGGGCGAGGTGCGCGCCGAGACGCACGCGGGAGGCGTCGGCGATGCGCACGCGCTCGGGCACGACGTAGTCGAGCAGGCGCGGGAACTTGTCGATGCCGTGCGCCGAGATGCCGGCGCGCTGCAGCACCGGGCGCAGGCGGGTGAAGTCGTCGGGGTGCATCGGGCCGGCCGTGGTCCACGCCACGATCGGCAGGTAGCCGAAGATGCCGTCGAGGTTGATCGTGTTCGGCGCGACGAGCAGGTGGCTCAGCAGGTGCAGACGCAGGTAGGCGTCGGGGGTCGACGCCGGCGCGGCATCCAGATCGATCTCGACCGTCAGGAAGTCGACGCGCACGTTGCGGCGTTCGTCGGCACCGAGCAGCGGCTCGAGGTCGGACGGCGCGATGTACGGGTCGGTGCCGGCCGGCAGCTCGCCGAGCGTGGGCGACGCGAACCAGGTGTCGAGAACGGTGGAATCGGCGGAGATCGTGGCGAGGCCGTAGCCCCAGGCGGCGCGAGAAGTCATGGCTCCAGCGTACCGACCCTAAACTTGACCCCATGCCCGTCGCCGACTCCACGTTGCCCGTTCTCGACCTCAGCCAGTCGTCGATCGACATCACCCGCCAGCTCTGCGACATCGAATCGGTGTCCGGCAACGAGGGGCCGATCACCGAGGCGATCCTCGTGGCCCTCGCCGGAGCCACTCACCTCGAGGTGCTGCGCGACGGCGACACCGTGATCGCCCGCACCAACCTCGGCCGCGACAAGCGCGTCGTGATCGCCGGCCACACCGACACCGTGCCTCTGAACAACAACCTGCCCACGCGGTTCGAGACCGAAGACGGCGTCGAATACCTCTGGGGCCGCGGAACCGTCGACATGAAGTCGGGCGTCGCCGTGCAGCTCAAGCTCGCGGTCGAGCTCACCGAGCCCGCCGTCGACATCACCTGGCTCTGGTACGACCACGAAGAGGTCGCCGCCGACCTCAACGGCCTGAAGCGCCTCGCCGACAACCGCCCCGACCTGCTGCAGGGCGACTTCGCGATCCTAGGCGAGCCGACCCGCGCCGAGATAGAGGGCGGATGCAACGGCAACGCGCGCATCGAGGTGCGCACCTTCGGCGTCCGCGCGCATTCCGCGCGTGCCTGGGTCGGTCACAACGCCATCCACGACCTCTCCCCGATCCTCGACACCCTTGCCGCCTATGTGCCCCGCGAGGTCGAGGTCGACGGGCTGGTCTACCGCGAGGGACTGAACGCCGTCGGCATCTCGGGCGGTGTCGCCGGCAACGTCATCCCCGACGCCGCCATGGTGCACATCAACTACCGCTTCGCCCCGAGCCGTTCCGGCGAGGAGGCGATCGCCCACCTGCGCGAGCTCTTCGCCGGCTACGACGTCACGGTCGTCGACCTCGCCGAGGGCGCCCGCCCTGGCCTCGACGCCCCGCTGGCGCAAGACTTGCTGGCGGCCGTCGGCGGCGAGGCCAAGCCCAAGTACGGCTGGACCGACGTCGCCCGCTTCAGCGCGCTCGGCATGCCCGCCGTCAACTACGGTCCCGGCGACCCGCTGAAGGCGCACGCCGACGACGAACGCGTCGCTGTCGACCAGATCACCGCGTGCGAGCAGGGACTGCGCGCATGGCTGATGGCGGGCTGACCGACCTGATCGGCACGGGCGGCGGCCGCGCGCCGGCCCGACCGAGCGCCAGAACCTGGCTGACCGTGCGCTACCGGCTTACGCCATGGTGGGCGAAGGTGCTCGTCGTCTTCGTGGTATCCCGCGTGGTCACGAGCGGAATCCTGCTCTGGTTCGCCTCGAAGCAGGAGGCCAACGCCTGGACGGGCGCGCGCCCTGGCTACCTCGACTTCGCCAAGATGTGGGACGGCCACTGGTACTTCATCATCGCGGTCGCCGGCTACCCGACCGAGCTGCCCGTCACCGCCGACGGTCACGTGGGCGAGAGCGCGTGGGCGTTTATGCCCGCCTACCCGTTCCTCGTGCGGGCGCTGATGTTCGCCACCGGCCTCGACTTCCGAGTGCTCGCCGTGTTCGTCTCTGTCGCTTTCGCCCTCGGTACCGCGCTGATGTTCTACAAGCTGATGAAGCTCGTGCTGCCGGGCGGCACGGCGCTGTTCGCGGTCGTGCTGTACTGCTTCGCCCCGCTCTCGCCCATCCTGCAGGTCGCCTATGCCGAGTCGATGCAGGCCTTCTTCCTCACGCTGGCGCTCTACCTGCTGGTGAAACGCGACTACTGGATGCTCTTGCCCGTGGTGGTGGTGATGTCGCTTACGCGACCCAGCGGGCTGGCGTTCGCCCTCGCGCTCGGATTCCACGTGATCTATCGCTGGGTACGCCGAGACCGCGAGCCCTTCGCGCGGCGTGAGATCGTGGCATCCGTCACCGTGGGCCTGGTCAGCGTCTTGGCCGGCTTCGCCTGGCTTCTGATCGCGGGCGCCGTGACCGGATCGATCACCGCCTACACCGACACCGAGCTGGCCTGGCGGTCGGCCTACATCGGCTATCAGGAGCTCGTTCCGCTGACCCCGTGGGTGCTCGCCGCGAACTTCTGGGTTCCCGGTGTGCTCGGCATCGTGCTGCTGGTAGCCCTAGTTCTGGGGTTCGCGGCGTTTATGTTCTCGCGGCCGGTGCGCCGGCTCGGCCCCGACATCCGGTTCTGGGTGGCGAGCTACGTGCTCTACCTGCTCGCCGTGTTCTTCCCGCAGTCGAGCACGTTCCGCCTCCTGCTGCCGGTTTTCCCGCTCTGGGGAGCGCTCGCCCAACCGCGCTCGTGGGTGTACCGACTGGCGCTTGTGCTGCTCGGCATAGCCGGTCAGATCGGCTGGGTGTACATCGGCTGGTGGGTCGACGGCTACGACTGGACACCGCCGTAGACTCTACTTAAGTTACGCTCGGTTTTTTGCATACCGATTCATAGTCAATAATGGGTAGGTATACCTATGAAAGGGGACTTCACATGGCAGCCATGAAACCGAGGACCGGCGACGGCCCAATGGAGGCTGTGAAAGAAGGTCGCCTCATCATCGTTCGTGTACCACTCGAGGGTGGTGGCCGGCTTGTTGTATCGGTCAACGACGCTGAAGCAAAAGAGCTCCACGACGCTCTCGCGGGCGTTGTCGCGACCGCTTAACAGATTTTCTACGCTGAACCCGCGTGGCTCCCTCGGGAGCCACGCGGGTTTCTGCGTTAAGGCGGCGGGCTCAGTCGGCGATCTTGGTGATCTGCAGCAGGCCGTCGCCGACGGGGGAGAGCGAGGAGATGACCGCGGATGACTCGGCGATCTCTCTCAGCAACGTGCGGAACCCCGTGACGGTGTCGTCGCGCTGGGTCGGGTCGGCGACCCGCCCGCGCCACAGCGCGTGGGCGACGACGACGGTGCCGCCGCTGCGCACCATGCGCAGGCCATGCTCCACGTACTCGATGACCGAGTACGGATCGGCGTCGACGAGGACGAGGTCGTAGCTCGACTCGTTCATGCGGGGCAGCACGTCGAGCGCGCGCCCGGCGATGAGCCGCACGCGGTTCGCCGGGATGTTCGCGGCGGTGAAGGTGACCTTCGCGAGCTGCTGGTGATCGATCTCCGAGTCGATCGAGGTGAGCACGGCGTTGGGCGCGCCGGTGAGCATCCAGAGCCCCGAGACGCCGAGGCCGGTACCGATCTCCATGATGTTGCTCGCGTTCGTCGCGGCGGCGAGAACGGCGAGTTGCGCGCCCGTCGCGGGGGAGACCGGTTCGACGCCCACCTCTACGGAGTGCTGTCGCGCGAGCGCGATCTCCGGTCGTTCGACGACGAACTCTTCCGCGAACTTCCAGCTCGACTCTTTACCTGCCACCAGTGACTCCTTGTTCGTCCCCCACTGTAAGCCAGTCCCCGGCCGGCAGGGACTATTCTGAGCGGGTGTCCTTTGGGTTGACGTTCGAGAAGCTGGTGATCATCGGGATCATCGCCGTCTTCCTGCTCGGACCCGAACGGCTGCCCTACTACGCATCGCAGCTCGCCCGGCTCACGAAGACCGTGCGCGGCATGGCCAACGGCGCCAAAGAGCGTATGCGCGAGGAGATGGGCCCAGACTTCGACGAGGTCGACTGGAAGAAACTCGACCCGCGCCAGTACGATCCGCGACGCATCATCCGCGAGGCCCTCGTCGACGACGAGCCGGTACCGGTGATCGCGCCGCCCGTGAAGCCGCCGATCGAGTCGGCGTACGCGCAGCGCCAGCGCTACCTGCGCGAGGGCAAGCCCGCCCCGTTCGACTCCGAGGCGACCTAGCCGTGACCCGGGGCACAACGCTCGTCAGCGGCGGCGCAGGGCCTTCAGCACAACGAGCACGCTGACCAGCAGCCCGGCCACGGCCGCGAACTCGGCGCCCGTGCGCGGGAGTGTGAAGCGCCCGGTGGACTCCGAGACGGTGCGGGCCTCCACGAAGCGCAGCAGGCCCTCAGGGCCGTTGCGGCGGCCGGTTCCCGAGTGCTTCATGCCGCCCATCGGGGCGTCGAAGCTGGCGAAGGTCGCGCGGTAGCCCTCGTTGATGTTGACGCTGCCACATTCGAGGCGGTCGGCGACACGCCTGGCCCGCGGCAGCGATCCGCTGAAGACCGACGCGTTGAGCCCGAACTCCGACGCGTTCGCCGCGGCGATCGCCTCGTCTTCGCTCTGCACGACGTGGATGGCGACGACGGGACCGAAGGTCTCTCCGGTGGCGCAGAGCATGTCGTCGGTGACGTCGGCGAGCACGGTCGGCTCGTAGAAGAACGGCCCGAGGTCGGGGCGTGCCTTGCCGCCGGTCAGCAGCATCGCACCCTTGGCGACGGCGTCATCGACGTGGGCGCGCACCCGCTCGAGCTGGGCGGCGTTCGTGAGCGTTCCGACGTCGGTCGAGTAGTCGAGCGCTGCACCCTGTTTCAACTGGGCGACCCGTTCGACGAACGACCGGGTGAACGAGTCGGCGACGTGCCGCAGCACGTAGATGCGCTCGATCGACACGCACAGCTGGCCCATCGACGAGAAGCAGGCGTAGGCGGCGCCCGCGGCGGCCTCGGCCGGGTCGACGTCGTCGAGCACGATGAGCGGGTTCTTGCCGCCGAGCTCGAGCGAGGCGCCGATGAGGCGTCCGGCGGCGCGCACCCCGACCGCGGTGCCGGTCGGGGTGGAGCCGGTGAAGCAGACGTAGTCGGTGCTGTCGACGACGGCGTTGCCGATCTCGCCACCGTCGCCCGTGACGACGGCCCACAGGGCGGCGGGAACGCCGGCCTCGATGTACGCCCGTCGCGACGCGAGGATGGTCAGCGCGCCCTGGTTGTCGGCCTTCTGCACGACCGCGTTGCCGGCGGCGAGGGCGGGGATCACGTCCATCAGCGAGAGGCTCAGCGGGTAGTTCCAGGGGGTGATGACGCCGACCACGCCCTTCGGCGTGTAGCCGACCCTCGTGCGCAGCACGAACGGGATGCCCGCGCGGCGGCGCCTGGTCGCCAGCGCGGAGTGGGCGGACACGGCGTAGTAGCGCGTGACGCTCGCGCCGCTGAAGACCTCCTCGAAGGCCTGCCCGCGGGTCTTGCCCGTCTCGGTCTGCAGGATCGTCATGAGCTCTTCCGAGCGCTCGAGCAGGAGGTCGTGTGCGCGCAGCAGCACGGCGCGGCGGTGCGCCGGCCCGGCCGCGAGCCAGGCGTGCTGTGCCACACGGGCGGCGGCGACGGCGCTCTCGACGTCGTGCGCCGTGCCGAGCGGCAGTTCGTGCAGGGGGTCGCCGGTGAACGGCGCGATGACGGTCGCGGTGCCGGCGCCGGTGACGGCGAGGTCGCCGACCAGGTCGCTAACGAGCATGCGGTCGAGTGCGATGGCTGGCATGGCTACAGCCTAGGACTCAGGCGGCGGGAGTCGCGTGCTCGGTTTGCACGCGCGCGGCCTCGGCCCGCAACGCCTCGACCACGAGCCGCACCGACGGCCGCTCGGCCCGGTCGGGGCGCATCAGGGCAGAGATGCGGCGCACCGCGCGCACGCCCGTCAGCGGGCGGGTCACCAGGCCGTTCTCGTGGTCGCGCGTAGTGAACCGCGGCAGGATCGCGATGCCGTGCCCCGACGCGACCACCGACTCGACGATCCCGTTGTCGACGAAGCGCTGCAGCACCCGCGCCGGCGACCCGTTCGCGGTCTCGATCTGGCGCAGGATGCGGTCGAACGGAAAGCCGACGGGCACACCGATCCAGGTCTCGTCGACGAGGTCCTTGGGTGAGAGCGACTTCTTCTCCGACAGCGGGTGGCCCTCGGGGAGCGCCACATCCAGCGGCTCGGTCATCAGCGGCACGACCGCGAGCCCGCGCTCGCGCCACGACGGCAGGATGGCCGGCGCGTCGGCGACCACGATGTCGAAGTCGGGCGTGAGGTCGGCGAAGTCGGGCAGCAGGGGATCCTGGTCGCTGCAGGAGAGCACGAGCCCCGCGACATCCTGAATCGCCGACAGCAGCCCGGGCAGCAGCATCTGTCCACCCGTCGGGAAGATCGTCAGAGTGACGTCGCCTCTGGGCGCCTGTTTGAAGTCGTTCCAGACCGCGTCCGCGCGCTCGAGGGCGACGGCGACGTCGGTCGCGGTCTGGGCGAGCATGCGGCCGGCGCCCGTGAGCACGATGCCGCGGCCGCGGCGCTCGGTGAGCGGGATGCCCGCCTCACGCTCGAGCACCTTTAGCTGCTGCGAAACAGCAGATGAGGTGCGATTTGTGGCGGTGGCGACCGCGGTGATGCTTCCGCGCTCGGCGAGCTCGCGCAGCAGTTCCAATCGACGAACGTCCATGTAGCAACTCTACATATATGCGCAAGCAATATGCGATTGTGCTAAACGTTGCGCGGCGGTTGAATTGCTTCAGACCTAGAGAAAGAACAACCCCCATGAGCATCGAATTCATCATCATCGTCGGCATCCTGTCGGCAGCCGCAGCAGTCGGCGCGATCGTCGTCACCCTCCGCGACGGCTACGGACGCGTTCCCACCCGCCGCGCCTAGTCACATCTCCAGACGGCGATCAGGTCGCGGTCCGAAAGTGCAGCAGTTCACTCTGAACGCTGCACTTTTGTCGTTTAACGGCGGAGGGCGGATATCGCGGCATTTTTTCGCCGTGCGCGGCCGAAGTTTCCCCAGCGGCAGCGAAAAACACAGCGCCTCGACGGGGAGGGGCGACCGACGGATGCCGCGGCTACCCGACCGCGCCCGTTTGTGACACGCGCGCCCGAACGTCTGCCCGCGGTCGCAACTTTTGGCGGCGCTCACCCCGCGCGTGCCGATCTCTCGCCAATGCGGCCGACACCTGGTCAGCGGTGGCGACCGCGGCCGTTTGGCTCGAATGCGGCTCGTCGAACCCCCGCGGTCGTGCCAAAGCGCCGCGGTCGCCGTCCGCCCGCCCGTGACGCCCGCTCCAGCGCGCCGGCGGATGCCGCGGCTCACGCCCGACGGAACAGGCCGGGGTAGTCCGCCACGAAGCCGGCGTCGTCGACCGTGATGTCGCGCTGGAAGTCGGAGTCGCGCGAGATGAACCGGTAGCTGCGTTCGTCGAGCCGGGTGTAGCGCTGCGGGTCGGCGGTGACCGTCAGCTCCGGCACCGAGATGTAGGCCGTCACGATGTCGGCGCTCTCGCCGACAGCGAGCCCGAGCCGCCAGATCGGCAGGGTGTTGGTGAGCGGTGTCGCGGTGATGTCCACGTCGATCGCGCCGGCCAGCTGGTCGAGCACACGGCCGTCGCCCTCGGTCCAGTGGCCGCGCCCGTCGGCGAAGAGCACGAGCGAGCTGTCGGCGGTCGCGACGCGCACGGTGCGGGTCGCCCAGCCCGCATCGGTATCGATGGCGTAGCGCGTCTCGACGGCCCCCTCGATGAGGCCGTCGACGTGGCATCCGTCTGCCGACATCGACACGTCGGCCGTCTCGGTCGAGTCGTCGCCGACCCAGTGCAGTTGCGTCATGGATCCGGTCTATCGCTGCACGCGAGCCGGCGCAATCGCTTGACCTAGGTGACGCTGAAGCCGAGTTTGCGTCCGGCGAGGCCGCGCCCGCGCACGGCGAGCTGACCGGCGAGCGCCGTGATGGCGCGCGCGGCCGGGTCGTCGGGGTGCGAGAGCACGATCGGCCGGCCGGCGTCGCCGCCCTCGCGCAGACCGATGGAGATCGGGATCGACGCGAGCACGGTCACCGGTTCGTCGGCGGTCGAGAGGCGGGACGCGGCATCCGCACCGCCCCCGCTACCGAAGATGTCGAGAACCGAACCGTCGGCCTGGGGGAGTCCCGCCATGTTCTCGATCACGCCGATGACCTTCTGGCCGGTCTGACGCGCGACGAGTGCGCTGCGCTCGGCGACCTCGGCGGCCGCGGGCTGCGGCGTGGTGACCACGAGGATCTCCGCCTGGGGCAGCAGCTGGCCGATCGAGATGGCGATGTCGCCGGTGCCGGGAGGCAGGTCGAGCAGCAGCACGTCGAGGTCTCCGAAGAACACGTCGGTGAGAAACTGCTGGATAGTGCGGTGCAGCATCGGCCCGCGCCAGGAGACGGCGGTGTGCTCGTCGACGAACATGCCGATGGAGATGACCTTCACGTCGTGCGCGAGAGGCGGCAGGATCATGTCGTTCACCTGCGTCGGCTTGGCGCCGGAGATGCCGAGGATGCCGGGGATCGAGAAGCCGAACACGTCGGCATCGACGATGCCGACGCGCAGCCCCTGGGCCGCGAGCGCGACGCCGAGGTTCGCGGTGAGCGTCGACTTACCCACGCCGCCCTTGCCGCTCGTGACCGCGTAGATACGCGTGAGCGAGTCGGGGCCGAACTGCACGGTCTTCGCCCGGCCGCCGCGCAGCTTGTCGGTCAGGGCGTCGCGCTCGGCGCGCGTCATGATGCTCACGTCGACGTTCACGCTCGAAATGCCCGAGACGGATGCCGCGGCCTCCCGCACATCGCGTTCGATCGTGTCGGCGGCTGGACAGCCCACGATCGTCAGCTTCAACGCGATGCTGGCGGTGTCGCCGGCGACGGTGACCCCGCTGATCATGTCGAGGTCGACGATGGGCTTGCGGATCTCGGGGTCGATCACGCGGCGCAGGGCGGTGAGCACCTGCGCGTCGGTCGCCGAGCCCGTCGAAGCGCTAATCCGCGGTCTCTTTCGTGCCGTCGCGCTCGTCGAGTTCGGCGAGCAGGCTGCGCAGCTCGCTGCGGATGAAGTCCTTCGACGCCATGTCGCGCATCGCGAGCCGCAACGCGACCACCTCGCGGGCGAGGTACTCGGTGTCATTAAGGTTGCGCTCGGAGCGCTGGCGGTCCTGCTCGATCTGCACGCGGTCGCGGTCGTCCTGACGGTTCTGCGCGAGCAGGATGAGCGGGGCGGCGTACGACGCCTGCAGCGACAGGATGAGCGTGAGCGCCGTGAAGCCGATGGCTGCCGAGTCGAAACGGATACCCTCGGGCGCGACCGTGTTGTAGATCATCCAGATGACCACGAACACGCTGAGCCCGAACAGGAACCATGGAGTGCCCATGCCGCGGGCGATCGACTCGGTGAAGCGGCCGAAACGGTCGCGGCTCTCGAAGCGGAAGGCCGTGCGCAGGCCCTTCGGGGAGTCGAGTCTCGACTCGGCCCGGTTGATGCGGTTAGTGCGTGCCATGCGGTGTCCTCCTTCCCTTCACAGGGATGCTCGAGGTGGTTACGGGTACGGAAGCGAGAACGGGTTTCTCGTCGTCGTCGGAATCGGTACTTCGCCAGTCGTCGGGCAGCAGGTAGTCGAGGACATCGTCAATGGTCACCACCCCGACCAGTCGGTGGTTCTCGTCGACGACGGGAACCGAGACGAGGTTGTAGCTCGCGAGGATGCGCGACACCTCGGCGGCGCTCGCCGTGGCGCGCACCGGTTCGAGGGTCTGATCGAGCAGTGTGCCGAGGCGTTCGTTCGGCGGGTAGCGCAGCATGCGCTGGAAGTGCACCATGCCGAGGAAGCGGCCCGTGGGCGACTCGTAAGGCGGCAGGGTGACGCAGATCGCCGCGCCGAGCGCGGGGGCGAGCTCGTGGCGGCGGATGAGCGCGAGACCTTCGGCCACGGTCGCGTCGGCCGACACGATGATCGGCTCGGTCGTCATGAGCCCACCGGCGGTATCCGGGGCGTAGGCGAGCAGGAAGCGAACGTCTTCGGCCTCTTCGGGCTCCATGAGGTCGAGGAGGGCCTCACCACGCTCGTCGCTGAGGTGCGCGATGAGGTCGGCCGCGTCATCCGGCTGCATCTGATCCAGCACGTCTGCCGCGCGGTCGTCGTCGAGCTGGTTGAGGATGTCGACCTGTTCGCTCTCGGGCATCTCTTCGAGCACGTCGGCGAGACGGTCGTCGCTGAGCTCTTCGGCGACCTCGAACATGCGCTGCTCGGTGAGGTCGAGCATCGCGTTGGCCAGGTCGGCGGGAAGCAGGTCGGCGTAGCTCGCGACGAGCTGGGTGGCCGACTGGGCCTCGCCCGTCTCGGCCTTTTCGGCGATCTCACGCCAGCGCACGAAGATCGTGGCGCCCTTGCCGAACGGGCTGCCGGCCGGCTTCGGGCGGCGGCAGAACAGCTGCGCGATCTCCCACTCGCCGAGCCCGACCTCTTCGATCGCGACGTCTTCGATCGTCGCCTCGCCCGAACCGTCGGCGAGAGTGACCTTGCGACCGAGCAGCTCGGCCATCACACGGATCTCGCCGCCGCGCTGTTCGAAACGGCGCAGGTTGATCAGGCCGGTCGTGATGACCTGGCCCGAGCCGATGCTGGTCACCCGGCCGATCGAGAGGAAGACCTGCTTCTTGCCGGGGACCTCGACGATGAATCCGATCACCCGGGGCGCCAGGGCGGTGCGGTAGACGACCAGCACGTCTCGGACGCGGCCGACCTTGTCGCCGTTGGGGTCGAAAACGGAGCACCCGGTCAGGCGGGCAGCAAAAACTCGTGTGGCGCTCACGGTAAAACCCTACCGCCGCAATGGAAGAATGGTTTTGTGAGCAACCAGAGCGCCTTCGGACGCAGACCCCAAACCCAGCCGACCCTCCCACAAGGAGACGTGCTCGGTACCTACGAGACCTACGTCGAGGCGCAGAGCGTCGTCGACCGCCTGGCGAAGGCCGAGTTCGAGGTGAAGAAGCTCGCGATCGTCGGCAACGACCTGAAGACCGTGGAGCGTGTGACCGGCAAGCTCACCTACGGGCGCACCGCCGCGACCGGCGCGGCGAGCGGTGCCTGGCTCGGACTGTTCTTCGGCGTACTGCTCTTCCTGTTCTCGACGACGCCGCAGATCGGCTTCGTCGCCGCGGCCGCCCTCATCGGCGCCGGTTTCGGCATGCTGTTCGGTATCGTGAGCTACTCGCTCGGCCGTCGTCGCCGCGACTTCACCTCGACCCACCAGGTGCTGGCGTCGAACTACCAGATCGTGATCGACCCCTCGCTCACCGTGCAGGCGCAGCGGGTGCTCGACCGTCCCGAGAATTCGTCGGTATAGTCGCCCTATGGTCGATGCCCGCATTCTGAACACCGCCGCGGCCCTCAAGACCGCGATTCTCACGCTTGCCGCGAAGACGCCCATTTCACGCATCACCGTTTCGGATGTCACGCGCGAAGCGGGAATCAACCGCGCGACGTTCTATGCGCACTACACGTCGCCCTCCGAACTGCTGGCGAGCACGCTGACCGGCGAGCTCGACGACGTGCGCCGCGCGGACACCGAACTGCGCGCCGACAGCGACCTTCCCGCCGAACAGGTGACGCGCCAGGCGGTCGCCGCCATGGCCGAGCACATCGACCGGCACCTGGCGATCTACCGGCTGGCGCTCGGCGACCCGACCGACGGCACGATGCAGCACGTGCTGTCGAGCCACCTCACCGTGTCGAGCCTGAAGCACCTGAGCGAGTCGGTCGCCCCCGAGAACATCCCCGGCAACCCCGAGTTCGTCGCGGCGTTCGTCGCGAATGGGCTCGTCGGCGCGATCGCTGTCGCCGTGGTCTCCGACCAGTGGGACAAGGACCGCGTTGCCGACGTACTGATGGCGATGATGCCCAGCTGGTGGGACTAGCCCCGCTGCCTAACTAGCGGAGATCCAGGCCTCGACCTCGTCGGCCGTGCGGGGGATGCCGGCCGACAGGTTCTCGGCGCCCGTCTCGGTGACGAGGATGTCGTCTTCGATGCGCACACCGATGCCGCGGTACTCGGCCGGGACCGTGAGGTCGTCGGGCTGGAAGTACAGGCCGGGCTCGATCGTGAACACCATGCCGGCCTCGATCACCCCGTCGAGGTAGAGGTCGCGGCGGGCGGCCGCGCAGTCGTGCACGTCGATCCCGAGGTGATGGCTCGTGCCGTGCACCATGTAGCGGCGGTGGTACTGCGCCTCGGGCTCGAGCGACTCCTCGGCGCTGACGGGCAGCAGGCCCCACTCGGCGGTCTTCGCCGCGATGACCTTCATCGCCTCGGCGTGGATCTCGCGGAACCGGATGCCCGGACGCACGATGGCCAACGCGGCGTCGGCCGCCTCGAGCACGGCCTCGTAGACGCGGCGCTGCACGTCGGTGAACGTCCCGTCGATCGGCAGGGTGCGGGTGATATCGGCGGTGTAGTAGCTCTCCAGCTCGATTCCCGCGTCGAGCAGAATGACGTCGCCCGGTACGACCGGGCCGTCGTTGCGGGTCCAGTGCAGAACGCAGGCGTGGGGGCCGGATGCCGCGATCGTGTCGTATCCCACGGTGTTGCCGTCGGCCCGGGCTCGCCGGTTGAACGTGCCCTCGACGAGGCGTTCGCCGCGCTCGTGCGCCACGATCTGCGGCAGGTCGGCGATGACGTCGTCGAAGCCCTTCTTCGTGGCGTCGACGGCCAGGCGCATCTGGCGGATCTCGTAGGCGTCCTTCACAAGACGCAGCTCGCTGAGGTCACGGGCGAAGTCGGCGTCGGCGTCGCTCTCCACGCTCTCGGTGTCGGCGGCGAGCAGGCGGCGGCCGTCGACCTGGTCGGTCACGTCGCGGTCGGCGTCGCGCACCAGCAGGGTGTCGGCGTCGACCGAGTCGAGCACCGCGGCGAAACCGTCGAGGTTTGCGGTGGCGAGTCCGAGGTCGGCGGCGACGTGGGCGAGCGAGGGGCGCGGGCCGGTCCAGAACTCGCCGACGTCGGAGTTGGCGTAGAACTCGTCGGAGTCGCGGCCGGCCGCCTCACGGAAGTACAGGGTGGCGTCGTGTCCCTCGGTCGTCGGCTCGAGCACGAGCACACTGCCGGAGACGGCGTCGGCGCCCCATCCGGTGAGGTGGGCGAAGGCGGAGTGGGCGCGGAAGGGGTAGTCGGTGTCGTTCGAGCGCACCTTGGCCGAGCCGGCCGGAACGATGAGGCGCTTGCCCGGGTGCAGCGCGGAGATGCGGGCGCGGCGGGCGGCGGCGAACGGGGTCTGCTCCCTGGCTTCGGGCGTGGCATCCGTCCTGTCTGCCCAGCCCGACGAGATGAAGTCCTTGAAAGACGTGGACTGCGGGGTGGTGGAACGGTTGGAAGTGGCGCGCGGGGCGTCGGTGATGTTGTCAGCCATAGCTCTATTGTGCCCCGGTCGGACGAGCGTGGCAGGCGGCGCGAGGAGTCAGCGGCGCCAGGTCGAGCGGCGGGCGCCGCGCACGGTGCCGTTGGCGTCTTCGGGCAGCACCGAGAGGAACGAGTCGACGGGCTGGCCCTGGGCGACGTGGGCGGTCGCGGAGACGGGCTGCCAGTCGTCGGCGGTCTCGACTGAGACAGCCGTGACAGGCGGGGCGACGAGCGTATCTGAGGCCGACATGGCCACATCCTTCCGGCCGACCTGCTGCGGTCCGCCTCTTGAAAGAGTCGCAGGTACAACCTGTCGTGTCTATGTCCCTTTCGGGGGTAGCCGGGCCCGGAATATCCCGGGTCGCGCGGTGTCAGCCGGCCGGCGCGAACTGCGCGATCAGTGGGCGGTGGTCGCTTCCGGCGCCGTCCTGGTCGAGCACGACGCGCATACCCGTCACGCGCCAGTTCTCGGTCGCCATGACGTGGTCGATCGGCGAGCCGAGCAGGGGCGGCAGGGGCGTCGGCCAGGTGCCGACTGCGGCGTTGCCCGAGGCGAGCGCCGCGTCGGCGCAGTCGCCCATCGTGGTGGTCGCCGACGACGCTAGGCCGCTCATGTGGTCGAGTGTGGCGTTGAAGTCGCCGGCCATGATCACGTTGTCGCCCGCGCACGTCGCGGCGAGCCAGTCGAGGTCGGCCTGCCAGTTGCGGAACTCGCCCGGAATGGGAGCCACGGCGTGCACGGCGATGATCGTCGGGCCCGAGCCGTCGTCCGGCCGCAGCACGACGGTCGGCAGCGTCGCCGTCTGGCCGACCGTGGTGTCTTCGCTGTAGGTGCCGAGGTCGGCGCTCCACAGCACCGACGTCGAGCGGGCCTTGGAGATCTCGTCGAACGCCGTGGTCGCCACCCACATCGGCCGGCCCGCGGCCTTCATCAACGCGGCCACCTCGAGCGAGAACGCCCGCGTGGTCTCGGGCAGGGTGACGATGTCGGCCCCGCCCTCGAGGGCCAGGTCTGCGACGGTGTCGGCACCGGGAACGTCGCCGAGCGTGTTCCACGAGAGCACGGTGAGACTCGAGTCGCCCGCGGTCTCGAACGAGGCGTCGCCGAACCCGCGGGTCGCCAGCACCGCGGTGTTGACGAGGGCGAAGGCGAGCAGCAGCACCGCGAGGGTGGCGAAGAACCGGCGCACCGGTCGGGCGAGCAACGCGACCAGGGTGAGCAGAACGATCAGGGCGACGGCAATGAGCGCGGCCACCGCGCGCAGCGAGACGACATGGGCGACGCCGAAAGTCTGCTGCAGGCCGAAGAACTGCGGCCAGGCGAGAACGAAGAGGATCGCGGCGACGACAACCACGACAGCGGCAGCGAGGACTCGGCGAAACATGGCCCCTCACCCTACCCGTTGCGGCTGGGGCGGGCGCCGGGCCGCAATAGAGTTGCAGGATGACCGGACCGATCGACCTGCACACGCACAGCAGCGTCTCCGACGGCACGGAGTCGCCGAGCGAGCTCGTGCACGCCGCGGTCACGGCCGGCCTCGGCGCGGTCGCGCTGACCGACCACGATTCGACCGCGGGGTGGGAAGAGGCGCGAGCCGCGGCATCCGGAACCGGTCTTATGGTCGTTCCCGGCATGGAGCTCAGCACCAACCACGGCCCCGCGAGCGTGCACATGCTCGCCTACCTGTTCGACCCGAGCGACGCGAACGTGGTGCGCGAGACGGCGCTCATCCGCGACGGACGGCTGCACCGCGCCGAGCGCATCGTCGAGCGCATCGCCGCCGACTACGCGATCACCTGGGACGACGTGCTCGCCCAGTCGGTCGACGGCGGCACCATCGGGCGACCGCACATCGCCGACGCGCTCGTCGAGAAGGGTTTCGTCTCCGACCGAAGCGCCGCGTTCGAGAGCATCCTGCACTGGCGCAGCGGCTACTACGAGAAGTACTACGCGCCCTCGCCGCTCGACGGCGTGAAGCTCATCGTCGGCGCCGGGGGATCGCCCGTGCTCGCCCACCCGGGAACGCGCGGACGCGACTGGGTCATCGACGAACGCAACATGGCGAAGCTCAAGAACGCCGGGCTGTTCGGGCTCGAGGTCTACCACCGCGACAACACGGCGAGCGGTAAGGAGCGCCTACTCGAGCTCGCCGAGATGTTCGACCTGGCCGTGACCGGGTCGAGCGACTACCACGGCGAGGGCAAGCCCAACCGGCTGGCCGAGAACACCACGAGCCCCGCCGTGCTCGAGAAGCTGCTCGCGACGGCGACGGGCTCGCGACCCTTCTAGTCCGCGCACAACTCAGGCAGATTCTCGGATGCCGCGGCGGCGGCCCCACGAACCGGCGACTTTCTGCCTGAGTTGTGAGAGCGGGCGCCGCCAAGAACGACGAACCGCCCGCCGACGGGGGTGTCGGCGGGCGGTTGGTGTC
>Ga0247740_1000300_pt1 | contig 25878 bp, 26 predicted proteins | sample UWRJL148409B2_FD_180942 | JGI IMG/M metagenome (GOLD analysis project Ga0247740, IMG submission 180942) | Plant litter microbial communities from Arlington Agricultural Research Station in Wisconsin, United States - UWRJ-L148-409B-2 | ecosystem: Environmental > Terrestrial > Plant litter >...
CTTCATTTTCGTTAGATAAATTCCAAACGCGCTTTCCATACTGAATTAATTTTTCACGTTTTTGTTGGCGCTGTTGATTCATGATTGAAGGTAAAACAATCGCCAATGTTTGCGCGTGATCAAGGCCATGTAAAGCGGTGAGTTCGTGGCCAATCATATGCGTTGCCCAATCTTGCGGAACACCGACACCAATTAAACCGTTGAGCGCCATAGTCGCTGCCCACATGACGTTTGCGCGAATAGTATAATCTTTTGGTTGCGCTAAAACTTTTGGGCCTTCTTCAATGAGTGTTAAAAGCAAACCTTCGGCAAAACGATCTTGCACTTTTGCATTCACTGGATAAGTTAAATACTGTTCCATAATGTGTACGAATGCATCGACAACACCGTTTGAAATTTGGCGAGTGGGTAGTGAATAAGTGGTAGCAGGATCAAGAATTGAGAATTGTGGATAAACGAGCGGACTACTGAACGCAAGCTTTTCCTGAGTAGCTGCTTTTGTAACTACGGAGTTGCCATTACTTTCAGTGCCTGTTGCTGGCAATGTTAATATGCAACCTATAGGTAATGCGCTTTTGACTGGCGCGCTCTTTTCTAAAATGTCCCAGGGCTCGCCGTCAAAATTTACACCGGCAGCAATTAGTTTAGTCGCATCCACAACGCTACCACCACCAACGGCCAATAAAAAATCGATGTTTTTTTCTTTAATTAATGCGATAGCTTTTTGGCAAGTTTCATAATGCGGGTTAGGTTCTATGCCAGAAAATTCAAAAAACGTTTTGCCTTCCAGCGCTTTAATGACTTGATCATATACGCCATTTTTTTTAATGGAACCGCCGCCGTAAGTTAATAAAATCCTTGCGTTAGCGGGTAATAAATCTGTTATTGCACTGATTTGGCCTTCGCCGAAAACAATTTTGGTTGGGTTGTGAAAGCTGAAATTATTCATAGCATAATCCTGTGGGCGATAAAGTGCAGAATCTAAAGGAACTGTACGTGTTGCGTGAGTTTATTTACGGATGTTTACCAAGCGGAATTAAAATGACTCAGTGTTGCGTCTGTAAAACTAAATTTCGTAAAGCAATTGAGCTAGTCTAGGCGTCTAATGTAAACAATGGGTGTAAACAACTAGCGTAAACAAATAAAACCATCTACTACATCAAACTGAACGGCAGTGAGTTTTCGCCCAGTGCAGGGGCCTGCTACACACATGCCGCTTTCGATAACAAACAATGCGCCGTGATTGGCGCATTGAATCATTGAATGACTACTGTCTAAAAACTGGTTCTCAACCCATTCAAGTGCAACACCAATATGTGGGCAAGAATTTTTGTACACATACAATTTATTTTGCTTTTTTACTGCAAAATATTTTTCACCGTTGCAATCAAAACCTTTGCTACTGTTTTCAAGTATCTCTTGTGTATGCAAATCGGTTCGGAGCATGCAAATCCTTGAATATATTAGCTAGGGTTTGGTAACCGGTGGCGCAGCTAAGGTTAGCGTGCGCTTAATAACTTCACCCTCACGAACCAATTGGATTTCAACAGTATCGCCGGGCTTATGAGTTTCTAGAACACTCATGTAAGCATCGTTGTTTGGCGTAAGTTTGCCATCAATCGCAACGACTACATCACCTAACACTAATTGTCCCCGCTGATTGCGGACTACACCTTGTAAGCCAGCTTGCTGTGCTGGCGAATTGTTGTAGACACGCAAAATCGGCAGGCCTTCAATCCCGCTTTGTAACGCCCATTGTTCAGGGGCTGATTCAAAACCTATCACCGGGCGAATAATTCGGCCATTCTTAATAAGTTGCGGAACCACATCTTTTACGGTGTTAACTGGAATCGCAAAACCAATACCTGCGCTCGCACCACTTGGACTATAAATCATGGTGTTCACGCCTACGAGTTGCCCTTGGGAATTCAGCAGCGGGCCGCCCGAATTGCCTGGGTTAATTGCTGCGTCGGTTTGAATAACGTTGCCAATTTTACGATGATTGGGCGATTCAATTTCGCGTCCGAGAGCGCTGACAACGCCAGTGGTGAGAGTTGCATCCAATCCAAAAGGGTTGCCAATCGCGAGTACTTTTCTACCCACTGTAAGCTGGCTTGAATCGCCCAAGCTCAATGCGAGAAGTTTTTCATTGGGAGCGACAATTTTGAGTACCGCAAGGTCACGCTCTGGTGCCAAACCGACAACTTTTGCAGGCCAAGAACTTTGGTCCTGAAGTGTGATCATGACTTTGTTTGCGCCTTCGACTACATGGTAGTTCGTCACTATGTAGCCATCGCTACTCCACACAAAACCTGTTCCTGAACCTGCAGGCACGCTCATGATGTCCCAGGAGCGTGGATCGCGGGCAAGTTGCTCATTGGTGACGAATACTACGCTGGGGCGGGCTTGTTCAAAAACTTGCATGCTATTGCGTTCGTCATCTGTCGCGAATTCAATGGCATTTACGGTACTGGTAGCTGTAGCTACGCCCAAAATCAAACCGCGTAACCAGGTGCTGATTAACTTTATGTTAGTGAGCATTCCGTGATTTCCCCTTAAAACTGTTTTTATTAAGAGACAGGTTCATTCAAAAAGAGGCTTCAATAAAAGCCTCTTTTTGTAAAGTTTTTAGAGATTATGAAAGGCTTTGACGCAATGCTTCCGGGCTGTTTTGGCCATTACGCAAGGCTTGAATACGTTCTTCAAGTGGCGGGTGACTAGCAAATAATTTGCCCATTCCACCTGCAATCCCAAAGGCTTGCATGCTCGCCGGCATTGATGTTTGGCCACTTTCTACTTGTAGACGCTGTAACGCGCGAATCATGGAATTGCGATCCGCAAGGTTAGCGCCAGCTTCATCAGCACGGTATTCGCGGTAGCGCGAGAAGGCCGCAACAATCATGGAAGCCAAAATACCGAAGACCATTTCAGCAACAAAAGTACCTATGTAATAACCCATACCTACACTGTTGCTGCTGCTATCGCGATTACCTTGCAGTGCCCGATCAATGGCGAAGCCGACAATGCGCGCGAAAAACATCACGAAAGTGTTCACTATGCCCTGGATCAAACTCAGGGTAATCATATCGCCATTGGCAACGTGACCCACTTCATGAGCGAGAACCGCACGAACTTCATCGCGCTCAAAGCGTTGCAACAAGCCGAGGCTTACGGCAACCAATGCATCGTTACGATTCCAGCCGGTGGCGAAGGCGTTGGATTCGGGGGCAGGGAAAATCCCCACTTCGGGCATTTTGATACCCGCTTTTTGAGCCAGGTCTGCCACAGTGTCTACTAACCAACGCTCATCTGCATTACGTGGATTTACAATAAGCTCCACGCCCATGGTGCGTTTTGCCATCCACTTGGAAATTAATAGTGAGATGAAAGAACCCGTGAAACCGAAAATAGCGCAAAAGATCAGTAGGCTTTGCAAGTTTAGTTGGCCATGGCTGATAAATTTACCCACACCCAGTAGGTTTATAACAACACCTGCAACAATCATAACGGCAAGGTTAGTTAATAAAAAAAGTCCTATACGTAACACGGTGAGTCTCCTCAAATATAAAGTAGGTTGATTGCCCTAAGACAATCTACCGCTGATATATGTTCAGTTTGGCGAAATTCAATATGCGGGACGAACAGCCTGATAAAAAGACTGTTCCCTTGGGCAGCCGGAGGTGAGTGTGGGCGCGATTTACTGTTTTGCCAGGAGTTGATTATTTAGTTGATTGATTTTGGTCGCCATTTCCTCAATTAAACTCAGGCAGATTTGCGGTTGATGATCAATTAGATCAATAAACTCCTCCTTGCGCACAGCCAGCACAGTGCAATCGCTGGTCGCTACGACTGAGGCAATACGAGGTTGTCGGGTAAATACTGCCAGTGCTCCAAAAATTTCATTGGTGTTTACGTCGCCTACTTTAACTCCATCGCAAATCGCATCCGCGCTTCCGTCAAGCAGCGTATAGACTTTGTCTGCAGCGTCACCTTGCTGAATAATAATTTCGCCTTTGCTGAAATGCACAAATCCCGCCTGCGGTTGAAACTCTGCACGTATTTCTTGTGCAAGAGCGTGTTGAAAAAAGGCGATACTGCATACGAGATAATGAACCCAGTTTTTCTGTAGTTTTCCGTCCAGGTTGACATGGGCGATAAGTTCGTCGCGTTCGTAAGGTAGAAGTTTTACCGTATCAATGCAGCTAAATGCGCCTTCGTTTAGATTGAGGGAGCGTGTAAGACCTAGGAGGTCTCCCTCTTCCAATACCGCAACTAATTTTCCGCGAACACGATAAAATATTTGACCTTCAGTTATAAGAAACAAACGAGTCGTCGGCGCGCCTTCAAAGATGTCATTGCTTACCGATATTTCAACTGGTTTACCGCAAGGTAAAAGATTGCTCAGGAACAAGTCAGTCAAACTACGGGATTTAATGGCGATATCCGTAATGGAATCGGATTGCTTGGTGGGTAAATGCATAGCATCCTCGTAACTGTACACAGATTATTTTCTAAGTGTAGCTGGTTACCAAGGAAAATCTGCGCACAGAGGCGCAGACTTTTAACAGCAATATTGAACAGCCAGAATCAAGTTAAGCGTAAGCTTGTTGAGCTTGGCCACCGCTAAAGCCTTGTTCTGCTTCAGCGACTAATCGAAGTTTCATCTCAGGTGCGAGATCGTTCCAATGTACATTGAGCAATGCGCCCTGTAGGGCGTAAAGCATGACCTTGGATACATTGATATCGCGCGCTTTGATGCGAAGATAAGCTTCAACTGCACCAACTCTATTGAGATCGGCAAAAGTATTAATGCCAACCGCATGAAGTATATTTACCGAAGCCATACCGAGATTTTTTAATTGCAGTAATTCGCTGTGACTTGTCGTCATGAAGATCCCGCTCCGTACATTAAGTTATGATTATTGTTCCTGCGTGTTATAAATTTCCATTTATACCAAGTTGTTATAGTAACCTGTTCGCAATACAGTGCAAATGAATTGTGTGATTGAGCGCCAGTATATAGTTCAAAAAAGAGAAAAATATGAAAGAAGTCATCCAGAACTTTATAGATACAAATGGTAGTGCAGATTTATTGCAAAAGTTTGATCTTTTTGGCGCATCCGACCAGCATTTGGTGAGTTGCCCGGGAAATAATTTAAAAATTCATCCGCAAATTCTTAACGCACTTATTGAATTAACAGACAAGGCAAAGAGCGCAGGTTTTGATTTACGTGTTGCCAGCGCATTCCGTAGTTTTGAGCGGCAATTATTAATATGGAATAACAAAGTCAGCGGCCTTCGCCCAGTGTTAGATAAAACCGGCACTGCTATAGATATCAATTCACTTAATGACGACGAAAAAGTTTTTACGATATTGCATTGGTCAGCCTTACCAGGTGCATCGCGACATCATTGGGGCACAGATGTAGATGTTTATGACGCATCGCGAATGCCGGAAGGCTACGAGCTACAGCTTACCCTTGAAGAAACAGAAAACGGCGGTCCATTTGCAGAATTTCATCAGTGGCTTACACAAGAGTTGCAAGGCGGCTCAAGTTTTTTTCGGCCTTATATCCCAGATGCTGGGGGTGTTTCACCAGAGCCTTGGCATTTAAGTTACGCACCGCTTGCACATAGTTTTGCAACACAACTGAGTGAAGATATGTTGCGTGAAAAAATTCAAGCAACAGATATTTTATTGAAGGACAATATTTTAAAAAATCTTGAATACATTTTTAACAACTATATAAAACCGTATCAATAATAATTGTAAGGAGCTTGTATTGAGTGAATCATCGTTGACACAGCCCGTCACTAAACGTGGCGTCATCAGTTGGATGTTTTACGATTGGGCCGCACAACCCTTTTTTACGGTAGTGTTAACGTTTATTTTTGGGCCTTATTTTGTGTCGCGATTGGTGGCCGACCCCGACATGGGGCAAGCGGCTTGGGGTTACACGGTTACCATATCTGGAATTATTATTGCGGTGATGTCACCAATTCTAGGTGCTATCGCAGATGCCTCTGGTTCGCGTAAAAAATGGATTGCCAGTTTTGCGTTTATTAAAATATCTGCACTCAGTTTATTGTGGTTTGCAGCACCGGGTTCAGAACTTTGGGTACCCATGCTGTGCATAATATTAGCAAGCATTGCTGCGGAATTTTCGATTGTATTTAATGATTCAATGATGCCGCGATTAGTTAGCAAAGCAGATGTTGGTCGCATTTCAAATACAGCATGGGGGCTGGGCTACGCGGGTGGATTGATTGCTTTATTTATTGTGCTTTTGTTATTAGCGGGCAATCCCGTTACAGGAAAAACGTTAATCGGCTTAACACCATTATTTGGATTAGATCCGCTGGCCGGAGAAGATGCGCGCATCACTGGGCCGCTTGCAGCTTGTTGGTATTTAATTTTTCTTATTCCTATGTTTTTGTTTACACCGGACGCCACCACCGGGCTTCCTCTAAAGGAAGCCATACGAACCGGCATGAGTGAGTTGTTAAGTACACTTAAAGAATTGAGGCATCGCCCTGCAGTTTTAAAATTTTTAGCAGCGCGTATGTTGTATCAAGATGGCGTAAATGGATTGTTAGTACTAGGTGGAACTTTTGCGGCGGGAATGTTTGGCTGGAAAACAGTTGAGATGGGTATTTACGGAATTTTGTTGTTAATTAGCGCAATTTTCGGTTGTTATTTTGCAGGAAAATTAGATGCGCGCATTGGCTCAAAAAAAGTCGTTTGTATAAGCCTCGTCTGTTTAATTTTTGCGACAGTTGGAATCATATCTACTGGGCCCGGTTATACATTTTTTGGTTTGCTGGAATTATCAACACAAGATAGCAACAGCATATTTGCAACGGCAGCCGAAAAAGCCTATATCATTTTTGGCTTATTAATTGGATTGGTTTTCGGCCCCGCTCAAGCGTCATCGCGCTCATATTTAGCGCGTAGTGTAAGTATTGAAGAAGCAGGGCGCTTTTTTGGTTTGTATGCTTTATCTGGAAGAGCAACATCGTTTTTGGCTCCCGCCTCTGTGGCTACTATAACGTTAATAACACAATCTGCTCGCATAGGCATGTGTGCGTTAGCTGTATTTCTAGTGCTTGGTTTTTTATTATTGTTAGCTGCACCTTACCCGGCAGTTGATAAAAATACTGTCAATTCTGTTGAGTAAAATTATGTTAGTTATTTTTGATTGTGATGGCGTATTGGTCGATAGCGAAATTTTGTCGGCACAAATTTTTTCTGAATGCCTTGCCGAAGATTATAATATTCATGTGAGTTCGCATTATTCACTTGAAGCCTATCGTGGAAAATCAGTAGCAGATTGTATTCATATGATTACGGATGAGTTGACCGAAAAATTAAATTGGCATGATGTGCCGCAAGCAGAGCGTGATCAGCGCGGTAAAGATTTTTGGCGACGTGTGCAAATGCAGACGCTTGTTGCGTGCGAAAATCGTTTGTTTCCTGTGGCTGGTGTTGAGGCCGTGCTACAAACATTGCAAGCTAAAAAAATTCCTTTTTGTGTTGCTTCGAATGGTAAGCACGAAAAAATGGCGGTCACTTTAGTTAAGACTAATTTACTGCAATATGTGAAAGGACACGTATTTAGTTTTGAGGATGTAACTCGCGGAAAACCCGCGCCGGATTTGTTTTTACACGCCGCTAAAACTATGGTTATTCCTGCCGCGCAAGCAATTGTAGTAGAAGATTCTCTCACTGGAGTGATTGCCGCTAAGGCTGCTGGTATGCGTGCTCTGGCTTACTGCCCGCCGGAGGAGGACGACAAACCTAACAGTTTGCTTGAAAAAATGCGTGATCTTGGCGCAGAATGTTTTTTTAGTATGAATGATTTAATTCCACTCATTTTAAAACCGAATCTATAAACTATGTCAGATGAATCCCCACGTTTAACAGAAGCAAGTTTTGATTCACTTTCAGCACCTTCCGTAAACAATGAAACACAAGTTGATGTGTGGAAAATTATTCGCACTGAAGCTGTTGAAGCGAGTCAACATGAGCCAATATTGGCGAGTTTTTATCATGCTGCTATTTTGAATCACACCAGTTTTCAGGCGGCAATTAGTTTTCATTTAGCGAACAAGCTGGACTCACAAGCAATGCCTGCGCTAATGATTCGCGAGATTTTTATTGAAGCTATGACTGCTGATAAAAATATTGAAATTGCTATGCGCGCCGATATATGTGCGCATCGTGAGCGCGACCCTGCGTGTGACACTTTCAGTATGCCGCTGTTATTTTTTAAAGGATACCAGGCACTTCAGTCGCAACGTATTGCGCATTGGTTGTGGTCGCAGGGGCGTGACAGTTTGGCATTATTTTTTCAAAATCAGATTTCGCAGCAATTCGATGTAGATATTCATCCCGGTGCAAAAATTGGCAAAGGCATAATGATTGATCATGCCACCGGTGTGGTTATGGGAGAGACTGTTATCATCGAAGACAATGTATCTCTTTTGCATGGCGTAACCTTGGGCGGAAGTGGTTGCGCAAAAGGTTTGCGTCATCCAATTATTCGTCGCGGAGTTTTAATTGGTGTGGGGGCTAAAATATTAGGCCATATTGAAGTTGGCGAAGGCGCGAAAATTGGAGCGGGAAGTTTAGTGTTGGAGTCGGTGGCATCTCACACAACCGTTGCGGGTGTTCCTGCAAAAGTTATTGGTAGACCCGTGGTTGATGAACCAGCTTTGAATATGGATCATCGTTTGATAGAAGAGTAGCTTTTTTTTGCCGGAGTTAAGGTTTTAGTCAAGCTTTAAACTAAAATCAACTTCGTCACTATTTTTACCATCGTGTAACCAGGCTAGGACTGAGAGTCGACTTTTTAACATGGCTTCATAAGTTTCAATAACGATAGAGTTTGGTATTTTTTGCTTCTTCATTAAACTAATTCGGTGCTGTAAAAACGCAATATCCTGTTCTACTTTAGTCTGTACAGTGGATGCTTCGGTCAATTGACCATCTACAATTATTTTACGTTGATACAAAGCATTCATAGCTGCGAGACTCCTTAGAGTGGAGATAATGATTCCTAAGTATGGTTTGATATTTTCTGCTTGCCAATTGATTGTGATACTTTTTTGGAACATATACAGCGGTTCATATCGCTAAAAACCAAATTATCTTTAAGTGCCCTCTAAACCTTCAGCTATGCTTAAACATTGTGAGTGAGCTAACAACATTATGAGTGATAAACAATTCGATATTATTTTTCGTGGCGACATTGTCTTCGGCCATCAATTGTCGGATGTAAAAGCAAAGCTGCAAAATTTATTTAAAGCAGACGCTGCGAAAATTGACGCGCTTTTTAGCGGGCGCCCGGTTCCGTTAAAGCGCGGTCTGGATGAAGTCAGCGCGCAAAAATATAAAGAGGCTTTAATTAAAGCTGGCGCACAAGTTGATATTGTCGTCGTTAGTGATATTAAATCCGAACCTATTGTAAAATCTGTAGCGCCAGTTGAGCCCGTTTTATCGCTTGCACAACGGCTTGCGCAACAAGCCGAAGCAGATAAAGAAGCGGCTGGAAAAGCGGCGCGTCAACAGGAGCAAACTGCTCAAGAAGCAGTATCGCGCGCGCCGACTAATAAAGATCAGCTCAGTTGGAGTCTGGCTCCGTTAGGTTCAGATTTATTGCAGCAAACTGAAAAAGTTTTCGTCGAACCTATTAGCGTGGATACCAGCGCAATTAGCTTGCGTCCTGAGGGCGGCAATATTCTTGACGTAAGTGAACAAGCGCCTGCGCCACGCGCTCAAGTAATTGCACCTAATTTTGAAATTGCGGCAGTGGGTGTGGATTTAATAAGCGCTGATGAAAAAATGGAGCTGCCGCTACTTGAATTAGAACTCTCTGATTGGACTTTGGCGGATTTAGGTAATGATTTAATTTCACAATCTGAAAAGCCGCCAGTTGCTACACAAACTATTCAAACTTTAGATGTAGGTCTCGCGCCCGTGGGAACAGATTTAGGTCAGTTAAAACCGCAAATTAAAGTAGTAATTCCTGATATAAGTGGAATTCGTTTGGCGGATTGATTCTTCTCAAAAATAATTGAAGGTTAAAAAGTTTTTAATTCGTATTTTTAAATGAGATAACAATTTGTACTGATATAAAAAAAGGCCGCATTTAGCGGCCTTTTTTTTTGAATGACTTTTATTTTACAGTGTCATCTTTAACATGGAAGGGCGCGTACCAGCAAATCAAGAACGATGGAATGGTCGCGACCATTACGAAAATAAAATAGTGAATGTAACCCATCATTTGTTGTAAATATCCACTTGCCATACCAGTGAGGATCATACACAGCGCCATCAACGCGGTGCCAAATGCGTAATGGGTAGTGGCGTATTTACCAGGTGCTAGTTGTTGCATCAGGTAAATCATAAATCCGACTGAACCTATTCCGAAGAAGAACTGTTCGACGATAACGCCGCTAGCGATCAACACATAACTTTGTGGATGGAAGATAGCAAGCAACAGGAAAGTAATATTAGGAACATTGATGCAAACACATAATGGAAAAAGAGCAGTTTTCAAACCACGTCTGGCAACATAAAGTCCGCCAATAAATGACCCGATAATGTTTGCGACTAACCCGAATACTGAATAAATTAATCCCAGCTCTTGATTCGACATTGCCAAGCCGCCGTTAACCTCGGCGTCCTTCATAAATAATGCGCTTGGTGCGAGTAGGAATCCGTAACTCAAGCGGAAGAGGAACGCAAAACCAATCATTAGCCATATGCTTTTTTTCTGGAAAAATGTGACAAAAGCATCGACTAGCATTTGCATTGCTTCGCCAGTATTAGAAGGAGCATGTTCAGACTTTGCACCATCTGGCATGTGTTTGTAATGCCATGCAGCCATAACCAACATGACAACTCCCAGCACAACAAATGCTGCTTGCCAGGATTGAATCCAGTCAGGACCATTTACTTTTGGGTCATGATTAAAGACATGCTGATGTAATAATCCTGTGAGAATCACAATGCCGCCGGTGATCGCGAGTTTGCCGAGATTCCAGCTAAAACTTTGAATACCGCAAAACGTTGCCTGTTGTTTATTGTTGAGCGATGTTACGTAAACACCGTCACTGGTGATGTCTTGCACTGAGCCGATAAAAGAAATTACCCAGAAAAGAATCATCATAGGTAAGAAGTAATTAGGTAGGCCAAGAATTAACGCGATACCGATAAAACCAATACCCTGAAGTATTTGTGTTAACAACACGAAATATTTTTTGGTTTTGTACATTTCTAAAAATGCAGCGAATGCAGGTTTAAATGTGTAAGCCAAACCAAGAGCACTCGCATAGCCTGCGGCTTGCGCGTTATCCATGCCCAAATTGCTGAACATAATTACGCATGCTGCGGTAAGAATGTTGTAAGTGAGAGCCATTGTGAAGTAGCCGGACGGCACCCACAATAGAGGGTTCTTTATGCTAGTTGTCATTTTGTTCGCCCGCTTTATTTGAGTATTGTGCGCACCGATTTTAGAATCGTGTTGATAGTGCACATGCCTATCGTTTTATGTCGAGAGTTTTCAATCGCGCTCTTTATTTTAATGTGTGGTCTCTCAATATCCGAATTTGTAATTTTTCAATTTTGTGTCGCTAACCACTTAAACAAACGACCGCATAGCGGCCGTTGTTTTACTGCAATTATTTAGCGGAGTTGTAACGCTCTGCTGCATCCAAAATTTCTTTGCGTGCAGCTTCTAAATCGCCCCAGCCTTCTACTTTTACCCACTTTCCTTTTTCCAAATCTTTGTAGTGTTCAAAGAAGTGTGCGATTTGTAAAAGAAGAATCTCAGGCAAATCTTGCAAGGTTTTTACGTGGCTGTATAACTTAGTGAGTTTGTCATGAGGTACGGCCAGAATTTTTGCATCTTCACCGGCTTCATCCGTCATTTTAAGTACGCCAATCGGGCGGCAACGAATGACTGAACCAGCTTGCACAGCCTCCGGGAAAAGTACCAATACGTCAGCTGCATCACCGTCACCGCACAGGGTTTGTGGGATGTAGCCATAGTTAGCAGGGTAGTGCATTGAAGTGCTTACCAGACGGTCTACAAACAACGCATCAGCGTCTTTGTCAATTTCGTACTTAATGCCACTGTTCAACGGGATTTCGATAACAACGTTAAAATCATCTGGCAGGCTTTTGCCCGCTGGTATTTTTTCAAAACTCATATTAAGTTCCTGAGTAGATAGGTTAGGTAAAAATTATCGGCGCCGATTCTACCACAAGAATTTACTGCCAATCATACCCAATAAAACAAGGAGGAGGCCGAGCAAAATCCATTTTCCGATTGAGGCGCGGGATGCTTCACTGACCGGTTCTATACGATTACCAGGGGAGGTGGGGCGTGTTTTCCAACGCTTTGGTTCGCTACTAGTTTGCTTGCGCTCTATCGGTTTGCTAATAGAGTCTATAGAGGCCCGAACGCGGGTTTTGTGGATTTCGGTATCGGGAGCGACAAGGCGAAAGGTGTAAACATCTATCCGTAAGCGATCACCGTTTTCAGCAAAGGCTTCGGTGATGCTTTTATCATTGAGGAAGGTGCCGTTAGCTGAGCCTAAATCTTTGATAAACATTTTCGAGCCCTGAATACAAAGCTCGGTGTGACGGCGTGATAAATGAGTCCCGGGGATGGTGATATCACATTGTTCTGTGCGGCCAATGGTGACTGAGCGTTCCGCCGGTATAATAAAGGTCTTACCCGGCAACCAGCTGCCATCCGAAACAAGGCGCCAGGGCGCCCTGAAATGAGCCTCGTCATCCTGAAGTTGGCGCGGGTCAAGCACAATAATTTCGGTCTCGCCCAAGCGCAGCATATCGCCGGGAAATATTTCTTTTTGGGTAATGCGTTGGCCATTAATAAAGCAGCCGCTGGTGCTGTTGTTATCTTTGAGAACATATTTATCATCTTCGACAACAAGTTTGGCATGAAGTGGGTCTACGGTTTTGTCTTTGATTATCAACTGATTGTCAGATGCGGAACCAATGCAATATAACTTCTCCGTCACCCAAAAAGCGGGTTCGCGGTTATCCTTAAAATGAAGTTTTAGCATTGACGATTTCCGTTAACCAAATATGACGACTTATAATGCGTGATTGTACCAACTCAGATTAGGTTTGTTTATGAGCATTTCGAACGACTTGTCGTCAGAATCTTCTGATTCTGTAAATAAAGTAATTATTCATTACTGCAATCAATGCCGTTGGATGTTGAGATCTGCATGGCTTGCGCAAGAATTGCTCTCGACTTTCGATGGAGATCTTCACGAAGTCACATTGAAGCCCGGTACTGGTGGAGTGTTTGAAGTGTGGTTGAATGGCGAATTAATTTGGGAGCGCAAACGCGACAACGGTTTTCCAGAAGCTAAAGAATTAAAAGTACGCGTGCGCGATATGTTGTGGCCCGATAAACCTTTGGGGCATATAGATGGTCACACGAAAAATCCCGCACCCTAACGCTATCTCTCTGGGTGAGGGAAGTGCCGTTAATATTCTATTCATGTGTTGAACTGATAATTGTCACCCCTTGCGATGTGAGGGGTAAGTAAGGATTCTCATCAGCGCCTTGCTCGCGCATAATAGCAGCCAGTTTTTTCTGTCTCAGCAGTTGCTGGCCTTGTTACCTCTGGTGTTTAGCAAATACGTAACAAACATCTTCAAGCAAATTGAAAAGGTTTTTCCCTCATGTTGCAAACCGTGCAAAATAAAATTTCTTCTTTTTATCAAGCCACCATTATTAAACGTCCCTTCGCTATTTTAGCGGGCTTATTCGTTTTAACTGTTATAGCCATATTGGGAATGCCCAATTTTAAATTGGATGCATCCGCTGATTCGTTAACACTCGAACACGATACAACGATCGATTATTTTCGTGAAATTAATCAACGCTACCAACGTGGTGACTTTCTCGTTGTTACCTACTCACCGAAAGCGGATATGTTTTCAGATGAATCAATAAATACACTGAAAAATTTGCGTGACGATCTTGCAAAAGTGGAAGGCGTACAAAGCGTCAACTCCATGATTGATGTTCCGCTTCTCTATAGCCCAATGCGGTCGCTCGCTGAGCAGCAACAATCAACACGCACATTAATGACGCCAGATATTGACCGCGCGCAAGCCAAACAAGAATTTTTAACCAGCCCGATTTATCGCAATATGTTGTTAAGCCCTGACGGTAAAACAACGGCGTTATTAATGAACTTAGATGTTAATAATCATTCAATTGAACTTGTGCGTAAACGTGATGCGCTACGCGCAAAACGCGATACTGAATCTTTAAGTGAGGAAGAGAAAAAAGAACTAAAGCAAGTTACCACTGAATATTTAACCTTACGTACTGCAGCAGCTGCGACAGACAGTCAGCGCGTGGAAACAGTTCGCCAAATTGCAGATAAATACCGTAGTCACGCCGAAATATTTTTAGGCGGCGTCAGTATGATTACGTCTGACATGCTCACTTATATTAAAAGTGATTTGGTTATTTTTGGTGCGGTATTAATTATATTTATTATTCTTGTTCTCGCACTTATTTTCCGTCAGTGGCGTTTTATTATTTTGCCTCTACTCACCTGTTTAACCTCAGTTGCACTTATGCTCGGCTGGCTAAGTTGGATTGATTGGCGGCTAACAGTTATTTCATCCAATTTTGTCGCGCTCTTATTAATTATGGCATTCGCATTCACCATTTATGTGGTCGTGCGTTATCGCGAAATTCATGCGCAACATCCTGACTGGGAGCAGGCAGATTTAGTGATGGCCACTGTAAGGGCTATGGTGGAGCCATGCTTATTTTCTGCCCTAACAACCATTGTTGCATTTATGTCATTGGTGATGAGCGGCATTCGCCCCGTAATAGATTTTGGGTGGATGATGACAATAGGTTTAACAGTCGCGTTTATTTTATCTTTCGTTATTGTGCCTGCAGGTTTGATGTTATTACCTAAAGGCGAACCAAAAGATCGCGGCGATAAATCTGCAAAATTAACCCTGCCTTTTTCGCGCATCGCAGAATTTCATGGGGGAATCGTTTTAGCTGTTACAGTTTTTGCGTCTGTAATATCAATTTATGGCCTGAGTAAACTTGAAGTTGAAAATCGTTTTATCGATTACTTCCATTCAGACAGCGAAATTTACCGCGGATTATCGGTTATTGATAAACAACTAGGTGGTACAGCCACATTAGAAATTATTTTAGATGCTCCTAAATCAGCTGAACCCGTTTCAATAAATGAAACTCCATCTGAGCAGGAAGAAGATCCGTTCGCTGAAGCAGAAAATGCAACAGATGATAAAGCACCCGCTGGCGAATCCGATGATCCATTTGCTGAATCAGCAACTGACGGTAAAGCTAAACCAAAACGCGTTAACAGTTACTGGTTTACCATGAATGGTTTGGACCAAATCAAACAATTACATGATTATTTGGAATCGCTACCTGAAGTCGGCAAAGTGCAATCGCTCGCAATTACCTATCAGGTCGCACAAGATATTAACGGTGGAAAATTAAATGATTTTGAATTGGGTGTAATGCGCAATGCATTATCGAAAGATATTCAGGATATTATCATCGCGCCTTATTTGTCCGATGAAAAACAACAAGCGCGAATTACATTGCGTGTAAAAGAAACCACACCAAATTTGCGTCGTGCTGAGTTAGTGGAGCGCATTGGCCATTACGCCATTAATGACGTGAAGCTGCAACCTGAGCAAGTGCATTTCACCGGCATGCTTACGCTTTACAATAATATGCTAGCGAGTTTATTCGAATCGCAAATAAAAACAATTTTTGTCGTATTTATTTCCATTGTATTAATGATGCTTATGCTGTTCCGTTCATTTAGCATTGCCCTAATTGCAATCTTCCCCAATATTTTAGCGGCGGGAATTGTATTAGGCGGAATGGGCTTGGCGGGAATTCCTATGGATATGATGACCACCACTATAGCTGCAATTGTTGTGGGCGTCGGTGTGGATCAGTCGATTCAATATATCTATCGCTTTAAAGAAGAATTTGCCGCGTGCGGAAGTTACATTGAATCCATGCATCGCTCTCATGCATCAATTGGTCGCGCCATGTTCTATTCGTCGGCAACTATTGTTATTGGCTTTTCGATTCTCGCGTTGTCGCAATTTATTCCATCAATTTATTTCGGTGTGTTAACGTCGTTTGCAATGTTCACGGCAATTATTGGAACACTGACGCTACTGCCAAAATTAATTTTGATGTTTAAGCCGTTGGGCTCGGAAAAACCCTTAAAGTAGTATTCAAACAAATAAAAATGGGAGCTCATGGGCCGCCCATTTTTATTTGAACGAATTAAATTAATTTCAATATATTTATTTTTGGTTCGATGTAATGGGGCAGCTCTCTGTCGATCATCAGAGCAAAATTTTATTCTCAGGGCAATAAAAAAGCGAACCTTATTTAAGGCTCGCTTTTTTATGGGTCTACCAAAAACTTCCCGCTTTATTAGGAAAGCGATACTGATTATTTTGGTTCTAACTTAAGATTATCAAAATAATATCCGTCAGTTCCGCCAGGACGATTCAAACCGAAAGCTAATTGAATAGCTCCTGACAGTTCTGCGCCCTTAACTGGGTTGATCGGCAGAGTGAACGTCCTCCAGGCGTCTACATTTTCCTCCGTAGGTATACTTCCTTGGTAATCAGGACTTGTATCATTCACGCTACTACTAATTTCAACGCCTGCAAGAACCAGCAATTCTTTATTAAAATTTCCACCGTCTGCTGAATTTCCCCCAAGTGTTTGATGAGGCAAATATGCGTCCACTTTAACGGTGTAGTCGTTAAGTGTTTTACCCGCTGGCAAAGTTATGTTAAATAGTGGTCCAGCATTATAGTTCCCAACGAGCACGTAGAGTGCCTTCAACGAATCATTACCAACTGCAAGATCTGGTGAGTTGGAAACGGATATGACTGTAGAGGTAACATCACCTGCAACCCAATAGGCGCCGGGATAGGCTGAGCCCAATTCATCAGCTTCAAAGTCATAAGATAGGATTGTCGCCAATGACGAAGAACTGCTGCTTCCGCTAGCAAGCTTAATTGTCACGCTTTTAATGAGTACAGTACCTGAAACCGGAGTACCAACTCCGATCGCCTGAACGCCTATCTGTACTTTGTAATCAGACTGATCAAACTTGCCGCCCTCTGCAATAGTGCAACTAACGGTTTGATCCTCACCTGCAACTAGCTCGTCATTACCAACCCAGCAGTTCCATTCGCCCGGATAATCAGTGCCATTTATAAGTTGCGCAAATGGTTGAAGTGCTGCCCCACTAATTTTCAATTCACTACTAACGTTTACAACCATGTCGATGGTCGCACCTTCTAACTGAGTAGGTGCTTGCACGTCAAAAACTGCACCCTGTTCTGTGGCCGTCGCTGTGAGTGTTACACCTTCAGTGCTATAAGCAATAATTCCGTCATGATTTCCTCTCCACCCCGTAGTCATATCAATATTTAGGAAGACACCTAATGAAGATGAAGAGTAATAGCTTGATGAGCTACTTGTAGATGGTGAACTACTGCTAGAAAAGGAACTGCTTGATTGGCTGCTAGGTGCCGCCGAAGAGCTTGGTTGGGTAATGGTTGAACTAGTAACTGATGAAGAACTGTTTGGTTGGCTGCTAGGAACCACCGAAGAGCTCGGTTGGGCGACGGTTGAGCTAGCGCTAGATGAGGAATTGCTAAGAGAGCTAACTACCGATGATGCCATTGAGCTGGCTGGCTGGCTGCTGAGTGTCGATGGGGAACTAACAGCTGGAGTGCTGGACGAAGATGTGTTTTTACCACCACCACCGCCACACGCACTTAGCACCGTAGATAGCGCGATTATGTAACTGAGTTGTTTTAACATTCCTGATACCTCTGTTTATGGTTATTAGTCAATTTACTTATCTGGAATTATTCCTTGAGGTTATCCCAGCTCAACACTACGCCAATATTAATGTCGACGTCCTAACTACAGGTTTACACCGACGATAGTGGCGGCAAAATATCATGGGAAGATTGTAAGTGGCTACAAAATGTTGGCGTTAAATTAGTCTTTTTTGTTTGGATGGCTTAAAGGTGAAGTAAGTATCCTGATTATTCTTTTCTCATTCATTTTTGAATATCGGGGAGCATGGCGTTTGCCCAAATTTGGTAGCCTTTGGCAGTTGGGTGAAGAAAATCACCCATAATTCCTTTTGAAATGCTGCCGTAAGGTTGCAAAATAATGTACCGAAATCTTTACGAATACATGCTCGTGGTCGTCGAGTTTGGCAACCAACGAATTTACTTTTTTTACCTGCGCACGTTTTGGACTATTGGCAGATTCTTCAAAAGGAAAAACGCCATTTATTAAAATTTTTGCTTTGGGATAATTTTCGCGCAGAGTTTTAATTACAGCTTTAATTCCATCAAACACTTGTGATGGAGTTTCATTGATGTGACCAAAATTATTAACGCCGGTTAAAAGCACAACTAGTTTGGGTTTTAAGTTACCTTTATTGCTATATTGCAAGCGCCAAAATTAATTTTGATGTTTAAGCCGTTAGGGCCAGAAAAGATATCAGCTTAGGATTGACGATAAATAAAAATGGGCCTATCAAGCGCCCATTTTTATCTCTAATTTTCCAAGTTACGGTGCTAATTCGAGCCTAATATTACCAAGGAAGTAAGAGTCTGAATCTATCCACATTGGCCAACTAATGCATAATTTATAAGTGAGATAAAAATTTACATTCACCTCAAATCAATGGTTAAAAATGACCATGGACTGGAGGCGTAGTTTGTGAATTATTTTTGATAACGGTATTACAGATTGGTTTAGAGATGGAGTTGTTTGTGAGGTCAAGTTAATGTCCCATCAATTTTTCGAGCTAGATATCACAGCTCCGTTGTCACTAGAATTACTGCTGGAGCTACCTTGCGCAGTTGATGGAAACGTAACTCTAATATTTTTAATAAGCACTATTCCCGCAACCAAATTTCCTTTGGCTCGGATTCCAGCTTTAACGTCTGACATTTGGTTTAGAAAATTATCGCCAATAGCACAACTAACAACTTGGTCAATACCTACAATTAAATCAGCGTTGTTTACCCAACAACTATACTCATTTGGCTGTTCCAATATTTTATTTTGCAAAAATAGTTGAAGGTTTGCTCCGCTAGTCTTGTATTCATCGCTTACATTTATGACAAAATTGACTACAAATCCATCATCTATAGAAACACCGAGATCGGTGATTGCCCCTTCACCATCCGCGGAGCCTTCAAATCTCACACCCTCTGTAACATAAGTAATTTCGCCGCCGTTATCCCCCTGCCAACCGGAAACGAAATCAGAAAATATAATAGAGAATTCATTCGGTGGCGAGGAGCTTGAAGAATTAATTGAGGATGAGCTGCTCTCTAGGGAAAAGTTTGGAGAAATTGCAATTATACTAATGTTAGATGACGAGCTGTTACTTATCACCGATAAATTAACCTGAATACTTGTCACCGAAGAGGAGCTGATTTGACTGGCACTTGAGCTAATGCTGGGATGCGAACTTATAACAGTTGATGTTGGACTAGTAGTCGGTGTGCTGTTAGAAGAAGGCAGTTTTGAATCACCCCCGTTGCCACCACACGCACTTAACAATATAACCATCGCCATTGTATAACTGAGTTTAAACATTCGTTAGCTCCTTTTCTTTCCATTAAAATTGTACGTTTAGCTAAACATCGGCCTTTTAATATCTCGCGCAATAGCGCTATCTTACTTGCTACTTGCTACTTGCTACTTGCTACTTGCTACTTGCTACTTGTGTTGCTTGAGGAGAAACACATGGAAAACAAATAACACAGGGAGATATCTATATGAAAATAGTTCAAAGCTTCTATGAGTTATTGAAGTTTGTTCTAGCGACTCTAAAGTTAGATTTTCAATCCAAGTTTTTCATTGGATGAACTTAAGCTTTGAACCCCCGCCAAATTTAAAACTAGATCTAGTAGTTCATCCCAAGGTTCTGCGTTGCGCATACCTTTTACTGCTTTATCGATTCCGTTGGCCTTGCGTAAAAGTTGCTGTAATTGCGGTGGTTTTATTCTATTTAACGCGCCGCGAAAAAGTGGTTGTTTCTTATCCCAAACGCCGGCTTGTTTTGCGGCCCAATCGAAATTTTTACCCTGACTCGTCATTTGGGATATTTGCACCAGGCTGCGAATATCACGCGTAAGCGCCCACAAAACCGCAATAGCTTCGGTTCCTTCTGATTTTAATCCGTGCAATGTTTTTACTGCGCCGCGAGCGTCGCCGTGTAGAGCTTTATCGGATAATCCAAAAACATCGTAACGAGCGCTGTCTGCAACAACGCTCGCCATTAATTCCATACTGATAATGTTGGAGGGCGCCAACAATTTTAATTTTTCAATTTCTTGTACAGCGGCGAGCAAATTACCTTCAATGCGTGACGCCAGTAAATCGATGGCGTTGCTGTCTGCTTGAAGGCCTGCTTGTTTTAATCGTGCACCAATCCAATGTGAAAGATTTTCTGCAGTTATGGGCCAGTGTTGGATGTGATTGCCTTGCGCTTCGAGCGCACTGAACCATTTTGATTTTTGCGTTGCGCTATCAACTTTATCGGTAATGACTAACAGCAGATTATCTGGCGATGGAGACTGTGCATATTCTTGTAAAACTTTTCCGCCTTTATCGCCAGGTTTACCGCTGGGGATGCGCACCTCAATAATTTTTTTATCGGCGAAGAGTGACATGCTATTTGCTGAAGCGAGAACTTGGCTCCAATCGAAATGCGTGTCCGCGTGGTATAAATCGCGTTCTATAAAACCAGCTTTGCGTGCAGCTGTACGAATTAAATCGCAACTTTCCTGAATTAATAAGGGCTCCTCACCGGTCACAATGTAAATCGGTGATAAACCTTTGGCGAGCGCTGCGTTGAGTTGTTCAGGGCGCAGCTTGGCCATTTTTATCTTCGCTGGATGTGCTGTTTGTTTTGCTGTCTGTTTTGCTACTTGTAGATTTATTATTTTCAACCGGGGGATTAGTTACCACCGCATTTAATCGACGCAACATTTGTTGCGCTAATTCACGGCGCATTTCCTGATCTAATAAAATTTCTTCCTGGGTCGCACTATTAATAGACTTGGGATTGTAGTTATAGCTGCGTACACTTATAGCGGTAGCTTTGGTAGTTTCTAAAGAATTTTTTAATCGAATTTCATAAATTGCTTTGAGTGTAAGTTCATAGGAACTACTGAGTGCATCACCACCTACACCAGCGCTTCTGCGATCTTTTGTTTCTTCCAGAATATTAAGGGAATAGTTAGCTTGTGTTTCATCATCTACTAACGACACGCGATTGGTTTTTAGTAATTGTCGCAGCTCGGTCATAAGCGCACCTTTGCTGTCGACTGCAGAAATATAAAGCTGCGATAAATCTTTCGGCAAATCTATTGCTCCGCGAATGTGCCATCCACAGGCAGATAGTGTGAGAGCAATTAAACAGCTGGCGATGAGTTTATTCATAATTCAATCTGGCCTATAGGTGCCTAGGTGACACCTGGAATATTTTTACACCAATGGACATCACTTACGGATGCCCATATCTCAGTAAATTAATTCGCAACAATGTTCACAAGTTTATTGGGTATTACAATCACTTTTCGAACGGTTACGCCTTCAAGAAATTTTTGTACGTTTTCTTGCGCGAGCGCTTGTTGTTCCAAAAGTTCTTTCGGTGAATCAATGGCCGCGTCGAGCTTGCCACGCACTTTACCGTTTACTTGCACAACCACTTCTACGCTTGAACGCACAAGTGCGCTTTCGTCGAGTTTCGGCCAAGCTGCATTCAATGGAATATCGTTGTGTCCCAAAGATTTCCATAGTGAATGCGTGATGTGTGGAACGATGGGTGCAATCAATAAAATTGCTGCTTCAAGTGCTTCGCGTTCAACGGCCAAGCCTTGCGGATTTGCGCGGTCAGATAATTTACTCACTTCATTTAACAATTCCATAGTTGCCGCAATGGCAGTGTTAAACGTCTGGCGGCGACCATAATCATCACTAACTTTTTGAATGGTTTCGTGAGTTTTTCTGCGCAAATCTTTTTGCGCTTGCGGCAAATTTGCGACATCAAGTTTGCCAGGAGTTCCTGCATTAATATGGCCTTCAACTGCGCGCCACAAACGTTGCAAGAAGCGTGACGCACCAGCTACACCAGAATCATTCCACTCAAGACTTTGCTCTGGCGGAGCCGCAAACATGGTGAATAGACGAACAGTGTCTGCACCATATTGGTTGATAACGGTTTCGGGATCGACGCCGTTATTTTTCGACTTGGACATTTTGATAACGCCGCCAAGCTCTACGTTTTCACCAGTTTCTTGATGCGTTACTTTGGTGATTTTTCCTTTCTCATCGCGAGCGATATTTAATTCTTCAGGTGAGAACCAAAATTCTTTTCCGTCGCGTTTAGTAAAAAATGCTTCAGAATTTACCATGCCTTGGCAAAGCAAACGCTCAAAAGGTTCATCGCAAGAAACCAAGCCTTCATCGCGCATTAGTTTGTGGAAAAAGCGTGCGTACAGCAAATGCAAAATCGCGTGTTCGATACCGCCAACATATTGATCCACCGGTAACCAATAATCAGCGGCTTCTTTGTTCAACATGCCGCCTTCAAAGTTAGGGCAGGTGTAGCGAGCGTAATACCAGCTGGATTCCATAAAGGTATCGAAGGTGTCAGTTTCTTTTTCGACGGCGCGGCCATCCAGTTCAGCTTTACGCCACTCGATATCAGCTTTGATGGGCGATTGCACGCCGTTCATGATCACATCTTCAGGCAACAACACCGGAAGCTTATGCGCTGGAACTGCAATCTCACCGCCTTCGGGCAAGTTGTACATAGGAATTGGGGCGCCCCAATAACGTTGGCGAGATACACCCCAATCGCGCAGGCGATAGTTGGTTTTTACCCTGCCTTTATCGGCCATTTCCAAGGTGCTGGCGATAGCATCGAAAGCGGCCGCGAAGTCCAAACCGTCGTATTCGCCAGAATTTACCAATACGCCTTTTTCGGTGTAAGCCGCTTTACTCAAGTCAATTGCATCACCATTAGCGGGGGCGATTACTTGTGAAATCGGCAAGTTGTACTTTTTCGCAAATTCAAAATCGCGTTCATCATGCGCTGGCACAGCCATTACTGCGCCTGAGCCGTAATCCATTAATACGTAGTTGGCGACCCAAACGGCAACTGGCTCGCCAGTGATTGGGTGCAAGGCTTTAATGCCCGTATCCATACCGCGTTTTTCCATAGTCGCCATATCGGCTTCAGCTACGGATTGCACTTTGCAGTCGGCAATAAATTGGGCAAGCGCAGCATTTTTCTCTGCAATGTGCTTGGCGATGGGATGTTCTGCCGCGAGGCTCACATAGGTCACGCCCATAATGGTATCGGGACGGGTGGTGTAAACATCAAAACCGGTAAATTCGCCGACGGGTGCAGCCAATTCAAAATGCATATCCAGACCGCGACTTTTGCCGATCCAGTTGCGCTGCATGGTTTTAACTTGTTCGGGCCAATTTGGCAGCTTGTCCAAATCTGCAATCAGTTCTTCAGCGTAATCGGTGATTTTGATAAACCATTGCGGGATTTCTTTGCGCTCTACTAATGCACCTGAACGCCAGCCGCGGCCATCAATAACTTGTTCGTTCGCCAATACGGTTTGGTCGATTGGATCCCAATTAACGGTGGATAATTTTTTATAAACCAAACCTTTCTCGTACAAACGTGTGAAGAACCATTGCTCCCATTTGTAGTATTCAGGCTTACAAGTCGTTATCTCGCGTGACCAATCGAAGCCGAAGCCAAGTTGCTTAAGTTGGTTGCGCATGTGATCGGTGTTGGAATATGTCCAGGCGGCTGGTGCAGTATTGTGTTTAATAGCGGCATTTTCTGCTGGAAGGCCAAAGGCATCCCAACCCATAGGATGCAATACATTTTTACCCTGCATACGTTGATAACGCGCAATCACGTCGGTAATAGTGTAGTTGCGCACATGCCCCATATGCAGCTTGCCACTTGGGTAGGGAAACATGGCGAGGCAGTAGAACTTTTCTTTGCTGCGGTCCTCAACTACTTTGAAGCTCTGGTTCGCTTCCCAATACTGCTGGGCTTCGGCTTCGACTTGCGCGGGAATGTATTGCTCTTGCATTTGACTCTCTTGTGCTGAATGGGGCCTGGTGTTGAATCGGCGGTCTATACTTAAACAGTCGTAATCGGCGTTGATCGGTTGGACTTATAACGAGGCGGTGATTATAGAGGCTGCATTGCTTAGTGGGTATAAATATCTTTGGAGGCGTAACTATGAAAAATCTGATGAATTTCCATGCGTTCCCACCCAAATCTCCCGGTATGAAGGCATCGAATTATTCGCTGGAAATGGTTGATGACAGCGCTGGCTCGGCGCTAAGTCAGGGCGTATATCACCATGTTGAGGATTGGATTGCGTTGGAGCTAACTGCCGAGCAAATGCTCAGTGATGAAATGACAGTTGTGACCACCTATATTGCGGATGATGCCAACCATATGTGGGAAGTCATTAAGGAAACCTTGCTGCCTTACGAATTTGCCGCTGGACAAGTGCTTTTACAAGCAGCTGATCCTACGCAAGTGGAATGGTTGCAAAATCATTGGTGGGATGGACAGGATTCCACTCCGCACTGATCGTTAATGGTTCTTCGTCCAATAAATTACCTCGCAAATAGCTAGAATGCGTCTTTGATTTATTGCGCGACATTCTGGAGCCTTCTTGTGATTGATTTACCGCAGCCACCTTTATATTTATGGCCCGAAAAGCCTTTGGTTAATCCTGACCGCGAAGAAATTAAAGATCAGCGCGTGCATTCTGTTGATAATCCGTCTATTACACCCTTCTGGCCCGATCCCGAGATTGCTAATGGAGTATCAGCAATTATTTTTCCGGGCGGGGGCTATATGCGTTTGTCCATGGATAATGAGGGCTTTGACCTGGCGCGCTGGTTAGCCGTTCGAGGTGTTACGGCCTTTGTTGTTAAATATCGCATGAAGGAATATGACTATCCTGCAACTTTATTAGATGGTCTGCGTGCGGTTCGATTGGTGCGCGAAAACGCCAAATCCTGGAATCTTGATCCCAATAAAATAGGTGTAATAGGATTCTCCGCAGGAGGTCATCTTGCCGCCAGTACCATGACAAGATTTGATTTTGCCGTTGATACAGCTGACCCGTTAGGAGATCTAAGTGCTCGTCCGGATTTTGCCGTCTTGGGTTACCCAGTTATTACGTTCGAAGGTGAAAATGCACATGCAGGTTCACGCAAGAATTTTCTAGGTGAAGGTCCCAATTTAGCCTTGGTGCGTGAAAACTCGCTTCAATATCAAGTAAAGGCTGACAGTCCACCAGTTTTTATATTTCATGGTATTGCTGACGAATCAGTTCCTGTCGCTAATAGTCTTATGTTTTTCAATGAAGTGCAGAAAATTAATAAACAATCCGAGCTGCACATCTACCAAAGTAATATCCATGGCGTAGGCATGGTACAAGGGCAGGGCAGTATTTCCAGCTGGACACAGGCGTTGGAATTGTGGATGAAGCGGAATGGGTGGATTGGGTAGGGAATGTTAAGCACATGGAGAGCTTGAAAGATAGATTATTGTTTTAGTGAAGAAATCTTACTTGCAGTTACTTGACTGGTTAGCATACAATCCGCGTCCCTGAAAACAGGTATACGACGCTAGTCACAAACGCCCGAGCACATCGCTAAGCTACTTCGTGTCGTCCGA
>Ga0247740_1000303_pt1 | contig 25817 bp, 21 predicted proteins | sample UWRJL148409B2_FD_180942 | JGI IMG/M metagenome (GOLD analysis project Ga0247740, IMG submission 180942) | Plant litter microbial communities from Arlington Agricultural Research Station in Wisconsin, United States - UWRJ-L148-409B-2 | ecosystem: Environmental > Terrestrial > Plant litter >...
GAAGGTCCTCTCCGTTTTGGTTTCCCCCACGCCGTCCAGCAACTTGGACGACCTGTTCGGCATCGGATCCTCCGACCCCGGCGTGACAATCGAACCCCGCACGGATGCCCGTGCCTCGGCAGCGGCCCCCCAGTTCTCCTCTCGTCGTGAGGCACGAGCTGCTACCGCTTCCGCGCCGGCCAGCCGCAAGCTGCGCCGCTCGGAGTCCCGTCTCCTCCACAAGTCGGCCCACAAGCCGCCGCACGCGAGCAAGCAGCCGCTGCGCGCCCTCGCGACCATGGGTATCGTCGGCGGCCTCTTCGCCGTTGCGGGCCTCCCGGCCTACGCCCTCACGGACAACGCGAGCGCGTTGGACACCTCTGCCTCGGCCATCGGAGTCCAGTCGATCAAGGTGAGCGCCGACGCGGTCGTCGGCGGTACCGCTCGCGATGCCTACCGGCCACGTCTGAGGCTCAGATGGCGGAGATGACGCGCGACGACATCCGTGCCCAGAACAACGCCGACTACCTGGTGAGCGGTGCTCGCGAGCTGGGTGACGACTACCCGTGGTACTACGAGCTCTCGGAGTACCAGGGCGCCGCGCTCTCGCCCCTCAACTACTACTACCGCCAGTGCACCGACTTCGTGGCCTGGCGGCTGAACCGCGACGCCGGTTCGTTCGAGGCCCCGTTCAAGTGGGTCTGGTCGAACCTCACCCCGTCCGGTGGCAACGCTTCCCAGTGGGGCGCCGCCTGGAAGGCCCACGGCTGGACGATGAGCACGACTCCCGTCGTCGGCTCGGTGGCCTGGTTCGGCTACTCCAACCACGTCGCCTACGTGAAGGCGGTGAATGCCGACGGTACGGTGCTCATCGAGGAGTACAACTACGTGCCCAACGTCTACAGCCAGCGCACCATCCCCGCCGCCTCGGTGGAGTCCTTCCTCTATCCCCCCACCTAGCAGGTAGGCTCGACGGGCCAGCCTCTGTAGCTCAATGGAAGAGCAGTTCCGTCCTAAGGAAACGGTTGGGGGTTCGAGTCCCTCCAGGGGCACTCTCGATTAGTGCTAAACTTTCCAGCAAATAGGCGGAAGTTGGCCTCTCAGATCTCTCGATCCGAAGCTTTTGACTGCATTTTGACTGCGATTGACGCACGTCTTGCGTGATTGAGCGCTACTGCAACGGCGTCTAGGTCATCGTCGAAGAGGTCGGCCAACTCGTTCGAATCGACCTGATCTCGGCACCAGTATGCTTTGGCGAACGCAACTCGCATTCGATAGGAAAGGCGCGACCGTGGCACCTGAAGACGAAAAGCCACCGGTGGTCGGGGCGAAGCCGTGGGGGAACTTGCCAGTAGAGCGAGCATTGAAGCTCTTGGCCATGCTGCCGACGGTCAGTAAGGAAGTCGCGCTGAAAGTCGCAGAGCAGCTCCCCGAGATCCGCAAGGTCGCGACCAAAGCGTTGAAGGGTATCGAGGAAGCGCACAAGAGAACGCTGAAGGCTAACGCGGAGAGCCAAGAGCATGTACACCGCGCCTACCAAGATATCCGCGACGTCCTTAAGGGTGAGCTGAAGGAAGAAGATCTGACTTGGGACCAGAAGAAGGAGATCTACGATCTGCTGATGGAAGGTGCGGGTGCGGAGGCTGCGAAGGATAGCGAGAACAAGCGCGCGTTAGACACGTGGCTTAAGACAGCCGGAGTAGTCGCAGTCGCCGCACTTGCGGCATGCGTGATTCTCGTTGGCGCAAAGGGCGCAGCGGAGGAGAATTAGCGCTGGGGCGCCCAGCTCATCTCTAGCCAGGGGTCGTCGCGGTCATCGCCTTGAGTTCAAGCGAAGTGCTCCTCGCCCGATCGAGTGCCGCTGCAACGGCATCCAAATCGTCATCGAACAGATCGGCGTAGGTGTCGAGAGTCATCGCGGCAGACGCATGACCGAGCATGCGCTGCACCGCCTTCACATTCGCCCCGGCCGAGATTGCTAGGCTCGCGGCGGTGTGGCGCAGGTCGTGGAGAGTAAGCGCGAGCGGGAAAGACGGGTCCGCCTGATGGGCGCGCTTGCGCGCTCCGGCGAACCAGCCGTCGCCGTGCGTGGGAGTCGGCAGGTGCGTCACCCCGTCTCCGAAGACGAGAGCGTCGATCGCCTTGCACTTGCACTGCTCGACGAGCAGCTCAGTGAGGAAGTCGGGGAAGGGCACGCTCCGAGACTCATGGCTCTTGGGCGTGCCGGGAATGATCTTGCCCGCAACGTTCACTGCGTTCTCTCGCACGAGCACGCGACGCCGCACGAGGTCCAGGCTGTTCGCGCGGAGCCCGACGGCTTCGCCCCAGCGGATGCCCGTGTAAGCGAGGGTCAGCACGAGCGTGCGATGTGGTCCGGCTTCATGAGCGAGGTTCTGAACCTGGTCGTGGGTGAGGTAGCTGCGCGGCTTCTTGCCCTTGCGTGGGAGATTGACGCCGCGGGCGACGTTGAGGGGGAGTCGCCGATCATTCACTGCCCGATCGATGATTCCGGCGAGCACGCCGAACGCTCGTATGACCACCGTCGCGCCCTTGCGCGAAGAGAGTCGGCTCACCCAGTCCTGAACTTCGCTGTGCTGGATCTCGCCGACGCGGCGGGCACCCCAGACCGGCTGGACATGGATGCGCCATGCAGTGTCGAGCACGTGGAAGGACGATGGCTTAAGATGCGTCTGGGCTCGGAGCCAGGCTTCGCCGAGCTCGTCGATCGTGATGCGCGACGCAGTGGCGTCGATCCACTCGCCGGTGGCTTTGCGCACCTCCGTCGACGCGAGGAAGAGCTCCGCTTCGCGCTTCGTTCGGAACCCGCGCTTGCTCGTCGACGTCCGATCCGGTTTCCGAAACTGAACCACGTAACGCCGGCCCTTAGCCGTCTCGTACGGCTTGATGCTCCCCATAGCTAACCCCCGCTCGACTGGGATCTCCCTTCGACATTACGACGGAGGGCCGACGTCAGGGTCCTCGTTTGGGTACTCGTTTGGGTACTCACCCGTCGCGAGTACCCAAACGAGTACCCAGCGAGGGTGTTCGTTTGGGTGGTCACCCATCGCGACCACCCAAACGAACGGAATTGTGCGACTCTTCCCTGTCCCACCGCCAATCCCTGGCGGAGCCAGCTTCCCAACCTCCCGCACCCAACAAGTTGTCCACGGGAGGTTGGGAAGTAGAGGAGTGGCGGTGGGACAGGGAAAACGGGAACAGAAAGAGCAGAAAAAAGAGGAGGCAGAAATCGAGGTCATACGAACGTCGGCGCCGAGACATAAGGTGTTCTCAGGATTCGAGAGTCGCAGCCCTGGTGTGCAAACCGGACGCGCCCCCGAACGGCCTCCCCGACGACCAACGAGGATTGATGGCGCAAAGCGCGACAAAGCAATTGAAGGATCTCACCGCCGAGGTCTCGTCGTGGTGCAATCTGGCCAAAGCCATCACGGACGACCGCAACCGCATCGAAGCCGACGCTGATCGAGCGGAGTTCGTCTTCCGTCATCTCACGGTAGATGTGGACGACGATGGCGTTCAGTGGAGAATCCTGCCGTTACGGGAACAAGATGCGTTATCGCTTGAGGCGTTGGAACGCCAGACTGCATTGCCCGCACTAACCGTGTCGGATGACAACGCACTCTCAGCACTCGCAACCCACGTTTCGGCAGCATGCAACGATGTGAAAGTGAAGTTCGGCGTACGCCGACTTTTCAGCGGCAAGGCATCTCGCGCGAGCGCCGAAGCGGCTTCGACCTTCCTTGCCGAGTATCGCGCATGGGCGGTTAGCACCCAATTGATTGAGAGTTTGAAAACCCTCGATCACCGTATGCGAACCGCGGTGCGTGTAAACGCAGGAAGCGCCCTCGAAGATTCGGTGGGACTTCGCGTGCGGCTTTCGACTATGGGAAACCCCAAGTTGTGGCCGGCTTCGGCATTGTCTGGGCTTCCCAGCTCGGTGCGAGATATCCTCCAGGCTCTCGATGCCGAGGAGCGTCTGCGTGCGGCGGCTGTTGAGGCGGGCGAATCCGTCCGTAGTGCTGAAACCGCACGGCTCGTTAGCGAGATGCGTGTGGAGCGCCTCAAAGAAGCCACGCGCGATCGCCTGCGTATCAGCGCGTTACTCGACGCAGGGATCACCGATGTGCTCGCTGTCATCGCGAAGCGGTCGGCTCTCACAAATTTGCCTGGTGTGGGATCCACGACCGCGCGCAGCATGGTCGGTGCCGCATACACGCTCTGGCAAGCGACCTACGATGAGATGCCCATCCGACTGGATCTCGCTCGCCGAAGCGAGGAGGCTACAACGTTGCTCCGTCGTCTGACCGCTTGGGACTCGGTGCGGACGGTCGCGAAGTCGACACACATTGTCGACAATGTCCGCGCTGTCGCTCCCGCAGCAGATGTGATCACACCCGCGGTCACGCATGCGATCGTAATTTCCGCGGCCTCGTCCCATGCCGAGCTCGAGGCATCCATATCGCGTATCCATGGCCTTGCGGATACGGCACGGCGCTCTCTGGAGGTTGGCCCCTTCGAGCCGTGGGAGCAGTTCCTTGCGCGCCCGACAGACTACTTTGGGATGCTGCAGGAACTTGGATTCAACGCCGAGGACGAAGAGAAGACGCACGGCGAGCTTCCAGAGGAAGTCGTCGAGGCGATCAGGGCATTCGAGTTAGATACTCGCGGGTTGACAGAGTCTCTGCGCGGGTATCAGCACTTTGGCGCGCGCTTCGCTCTTGTTCAGAAGAAAGTTCTCATCGGCGATGAGATGGGTCTCGGCAAGACCTTCGAAGCGTTGGCTGCGCTTGCCCATCTGGCGAGTAAGGGATCGCGCCACTCTCTAGTCGTTTGTCCGGCAGCTGTGGTTACCAATTGGATGCGCGAAGTCCAGTCGAAGTCAAATCTCCCAGCGCACCGATTGCACGGCGTCGACCGTTCCAACGGACTCAGGGCTTGGATTCGTGGGGGAGGTGTCGCGGTAACTACATATGAGACTCTCGCGTGGCTTGAAAGAGAACATCACGGCGTTGACATCGGGTGTGTCATCTTCGACGAGGCGCACTACATCAAGAATCCGTGGTCTCAGAGAGCGACGCGTTCGCGTGCGTTGATCAACAAGACTGAGCGGGCGATCCTGCTCACGGGAACGCCGCTCGAGAACAAGGTCGAAGAGTTCCGGAACCTGATCAGCTATCTTCGGCCGGATCTGGTCGTTGACGCGGACGAGCTTCGCCCGCGTCGGTTCAAGCAGCAGGTTGCGCCTGCGTACCTTCGGAGGAATCAGGAAGACGTTCTCAGCGAGCTTCCTGAGCTCGTCGAAGTTGACGAGTGGCTCGAAATGTCAGCGACCGACGAGGCGGCCTATCGTGACGCAGTCTGGTCAAAGAACTTCCAAGAAATGCGTCAATCGGCAATGCTGCAGGGCGAGGGCTCAGCGAAAGTTCAACGCCTCATCGAGATAGTTGAGGAGGCTGGGGAGAATGGCAGGAAAGTTCTCGTGTTCTCCCACTATCGAAGTGTGCTCGAGCAGGTTTGCGAGATCTTGTCGGGCGAGATAATTGGGCCTCTCACCGGTGCTGTCCCTGCAGCGAAACGTCAGGACATGGTTGACCAGTTCACCCGATCAAGCCAAGGCGCAGTGCTCGTGGCGCAGATTCAAGCTGGTGGGGTCGGGCTCAACATTCAGGCGGCATCCGTGGTGGTGATCTGCGAACCACAGCTGAAGCCGACAATCGAGTGGCAGGCGATCGCTCGCGCGCATCGCATGGGGCAGCCGCAGTCGGTGCAGGTCCATCGACTTCTGACCGATCCGGGCGTAGACCTCCGCGTGACGCAGATCCTCGCCCGGAAGAAAGAACTTTTTGTGGAATTTGCCCGCGCTAGCGACACAGCTGAAAGCGCTCCGGAGGCGTTCGACGTATCTGAGGCTGAACTCGTTCGCGAGGTGGTTTCCGCGGAGCGTCAACGCCTCTTTCCAGGCGCTGCTGCAAGTGACTAGAAGGGGCCAACGCCTCGATCCCACCAGTCCTTCCAGCTGAGATTCTGCGACACAACATCGAAGTCTGTGAGATTAGCCGGTTCGACTCCATCAAATGCGCCGCCGATGTAGCGCAACTCATCGTGCTCGGCGCCCAGCTCGCTAACCCGAACTAGGGCTAGCCGATGATCGGGAGCGGAGTTGAGCGCCATCAACACCTCAGTGCGGGTGATCGTGAAAGTATCAGCTCCTGCAATCCGCGCCTTCACCTCGATGCGAATACTCGGGCCGTCAGAACTGCGCGACAGCACGTCGAACCCCGGGTTGTTGTGCGCCTGCTCTTCCGGTATCCGTCCGAGCGCCACCTCGGCCGCAAGCACAGCATCGACGCCCCGCCGTTCCACAGCCTGCCGGGCCGCGGCATCCACCCATTGCGCGCCCAACTCTGGCGCCGGAGTGGCCGGCATAACCAGGGCGATAGCAGTAATTCTCGGTGGCAATGGAGCCATCGACATCTGCCTCTCGATGGTCCCGAGACGGCTTTCCCGTCGCTTATCAAGTTCATCGGCTTGGCGACGCAACCCCTCGCTAGCGCGACGGACTCTTTTGCCAGCGGCCGCGTCGGCATCAGCCTTAAGTGCTTCGGTCTCAAGTCGGTTGACCTCGCGCGTGAGCCGAGCGCTAACCCGTTCACGCACTCGTTCAAACTCACTGGTGCGCCTCGCAATGACGTCGGAAGCGAAGCCCGGCAATTGTTGTGCAATGATCCACGACACGGCCGAGCGCTCGCTCTCGGTCAACCAGGGCAGCGCCTGTCCTTGCTCGATATCGAGATCCGATGCGGGTGAGTAGTCAAGGTATGGCGCGGGTCCCGCCTCCTCGACGACACCGCCTTCACCGACGGTTGCATACCCGAACCGCTTCCCCACTGACTCGCCCATCGCGTCCTGCACCTCGTTGACGACTCCAACCAGAAGAGTTGGAGTTGAGATCGCACTGGAGGTGAGGATCGCCCCACGACCCAGGACGGGACCGAGCCTTTCCACGGTGATATTCAGAACCGCATCGTGGAGCGGGTGCCCAGGTGAAAGCAGTTCTGCACGTGGTAAGTCGGGAAGGTCGACAGTCTCTAGCTCGAACGTGATTCGCTCGTATCGCCTCGCTACGGGGGAGCGCCCCGCCTCCTCGCGCACGTCCGGCGGAACGTGCGTGATCTCGTAGCGACCACGCTCCCGTCGTTCGACACGACCTCCAAGCCGGGAGAAAGCTTCGAGGAACGCATCGCGAATAAAGTGTGGCTGAAGCCTTTTGGCTCGCGCATCCTCCATCTGCCGGCGCAAGTCTTCCAGATCGCTTGGGGCCAAGACCTCATTTGCGAGCGCGCCCTCGTCGATGAGTTCACGGAGGCCAGCTGCAACACCCTCGTCGATCACCTCGAACATCCGAGAACGCACCTCGGGCTGTTCGCCGTAGCGGATGGCTTCACGCAGGACTTTCGCGAGCGACATCTCTCCGAGCGAGGTTCCCAGAACGTTGAATACTTCGCCGCCATAGGCCGCGCGCTGTTCTTCGATCTTGTCGAGAAGCCGAATGAACACCTCGCCTTCACGGGTGTCCTCGGCGACGAGATTCCACAGCCGGCACACCTCCGTCTGTCCGATCCTGTGGATGCGACCGAATCTCTGCTCGATTCGGTTGGGATTCCACGGCAGGTCGTAGTTCACCATGAGATGCGCGGCCTGCAGGTTCAGGCCTTCCCCGGCCGCATCCGTCGCAATCAGGACCTGGACGTCAGGGTTGGAGGTGAACTCCGCCGTGATTCGTCTGCGTTCGTATCTCGGAACGGCGCCGTGTATCGAGACGACTGCGTCGATGTTCCCCAGAAGCGACGTCACTCGTCGCACGAGGTAATTGAGTGTGTCCCGGTGCTCGGTGAAGACGATCAGTTTTCGAGGCGACTCGCCGTCCCTTTGAAGAATCTGAGATTCGAGGACCCCCCGTAGCTCGCGCCACTTCACGTCGAGTTGACTGTCCAGTACTTTGCGGGCGATATCAGACAGGCGCTTCAGATCAAGGATTTCTGTCTCAAGCTCTGCCGCGGTCCTTGCCGCGGTGGCGGCGTCGACGAGCTCTTCCTCCGCCTCCTCGATCTCCGCCGCATCGAACTCGTCGTAGTCGGGTTCATCTCCCAAGAGCTGGTCTGGTGTGGACCTTCCAAGATCATCGGGCACCCCACTTAAGAGGTCGCTGCGCAGCTTTTCGAGCCGCTCGGTACGCCGGCGAAGAGAATGGAATATCGCCTCTGGGCTTGAGGCCAGTCGGCGCTGCAAGACAGTGAGCGCAAACCCGACTGTGTTCTTCCGCTTGCCCTCGAGCTTGTCGGCCAGGTTCATCCCGTTCCGCACGTACTCGGTCACCTCGTCGTAGAGATGTTGCTCAGCATCCGACAACCGATAGGACGCCGTTTCAGCGATTCGCTCCGGAAAGAGCGGCCGCCCTTCGAATGTGACGAGCTTCTCTTTCACCATCCGACGCATGATTCCGTCTACGGTGCCACGTTGAGCTCGCTTGTCGCCTGGGCCTGCAAATCGATCTCGGTCGAGCAACGACAGGAAAGTCTGGAAGTCCTCTTCCTTGCCGTTATGCGGAGTTGCGGTCATCAGGAGGAAATGCCTGGCGTGCTCACTCAGCAGCTCGCCGAGCTGGAACCTCTTCGAGGCTTTCAACTCACCGGAGAACCAACTGGCGCTCATGCGATGCGCTTCGTCAACAACCACGAGATCGAACTCCGAACTCTCGATCTGGTCGAGGAGAATCTCGTTGCGTGCCAGCTGATCCATTCGAGCGATCAACAGAGGCTTCTGGTCGAATATCGACTTGCCCGGTAGCGCATCATCGGCACCGGGAGCAAGGATCTCGAAATCAAGACCAAACTTGAGCGCCAGCTCGTCCTGCCACTGCTCGACGAGACCACCCGGGGCAACGATCAAGCAGGAGCGCACATCGTCCCGCAGGATGAGTTCCTTGATGTAGAGGCCGGCCATGATCGTTTTGCCTGCGCCGGGGTCGTCAGCGAGCAGGAATCGAAGGGGAGTACGCGGGAGGAGTTCGCCGTAGACGGCTCGAATCTGATGCGGCAGCGGCTGCACGTTGCTCGTCGCAACAGCGAGCATGGGGTCGTGCAGGCCGGCGAGCATGATCCGCTGAGCTTCGGCGGCCAGTCGGAAGTCGCGAGCATCTGCGTCGAAGGGCCGACCAGCATCAAGGTGCGGGCGGATCCGGTCCTGGTCAGATCGATACAGAACGACTTGGCCAAGAGTGCCGCTGTCCTCGCGATATGTGACCTCGACGGCATCGGGTCCGTGCATTTGGGCAGCAATCACCGAAACTGCACGCCCAGCAACCAATCCGGACACGCGGGCGGTGCGAGCGATTTCTTCAAGGAGCATTTGCGCCATCTTTCCTGTATCCAGACGAGCGTACCGATGAGAGCCGACGGTGCCTCATGTGGACCGGGCTACTTGGCTTGTGGGATTATCCCGACATGCTTTAATGTGGGAATATCGCCACATAGTCTGATGTGGAGTTATCGCGACACGAAGGACCTCGACATGCCTACGGTGCAGGTGCCAAAGTTCAGCGACATCGGCCCAGTCATTAAGGCCGTTCGCGAGGACCGCGCCGTGCGTCAGGAGGACCTAGCCGACCAGCTCGCCTTCTCACGCGATTACCTCATCGACCTCGAAAAAGGAAAGGGCAGTCTCTACATCACGCGACTGTTCCGAACGCTCAATGAGCTGGGTATCTCCGTAACGCTGACCTATCAATTAAGCGATGACGAGGCGAGCGATGGAGCCGCTTGACCTCTATCTGCACGATCAGCGAATTGGCGAGGTGCGAAGGTATGTTCCAAGAGGGACGCATCGACTGGAATCTTGCGCTCTCCGTCGGGCCGATATTTAACCATCGGAGAATCCCCGTGGAGGCTCTGACCGATCAAGCTCTCTCCTGGGGTGTGCTTCCCCGGCAACCGATCCCAGCGATTCTGGAAGAGACGCTTGACGCTGTGGAAGCAGCGGTGCGAGCAACCACTCGGCCAACTCTGGCGTCAAAAGGAATGCCCGAGAGGATCGAGTGGAACGTGCGCAGGCTCCGATCCGGCGCCGAATTCAGCAAACCCAAAAGGTGAGGTGTCGTCCGATGCCTCTATTCTCAAGTGCGGCGATCAAAATCGTTCGCGTCCTTGGCCGGAAGGAAACCCTGTAGTGGCCTACAAGCGCAAGTTGATCGAAGTGGCGATCCCGCTGGCGGCGATCAACGAGCAGTCGGCGCGAGAGAAGTCGATCCGACAAGGGCACCCTTCAACTCTTCATTTGTGGTGGGCACGACGTCCGCTAGCTACTGCCCGAGCTGTCCTTTTTGCGCAACTAGTGGACGACCCGAGTGAGCGAGCTGACGAGTTTCGGGCGGAGGTCGCGGAGGCGGGCGAGACAAACATCGAGGCGGCCGTTGCGCGGCGCATCGTCACAGAACGTGAGCGACTGTTCGACTTAATGACGCGAATGGTTGATTGGGACAACCTTCACGACGACGAGCTGTTTGACGATATTCGGGCGGAGATTTTGCGATCAACCGACGGTAATCCGCCTCCTATTCTCGATCCATTCGCGGGGGGAGGCACTATCCCGTTGGAGGCTCAGCGCCTCGGGCTTGACGCGTATGCGAGTGACCTCAATCCTGTGGCGGTTCTCATAAACAAGGCTTTGATTGAGATCCCACCCAAATTCTCCGAACGCGAGCCGGTCTTTCCCGATGCCGCTGCTCAGCGCATCGGCTGGACTAAGGCATCGGGACTTGCCGAAGATGTGCGGAGATATGGCACATGGATGCGCGACGAGGCGGAACGCCGGGTTGGGCATCTTTACCCTAAGGCCGTCCTGTCAGACGGTTCAGGGGCGAATGTCGTTGCGTGGATTTGGGCGCGCACAATCAAATGCCCTAACCCTGCGTGCGGGATTGAGATGCCGCTTGTCCGATCTTGGTGGCTGGCAAAGAAAAAGGGCAGGGAAGCCTTTGTTGTGCCATTGGTAACTCCCGCGAGTCCAGGGGCCCCCGCTAGCGTGACCTACGAAATTGGTCGCGGGAAGAGTGGGCCAGCGACCGAAGGCACGATGAGCGGCCGCATGGGAGCCATCTGTGTCTCATGTGGCGCCGTTGCGCCGCTTACATATATCAAGTCAGAGGGTATGTCCTCGCGAATTGGCGTGAGCCTACTCGCGGTCGTCGCGGAAAGCGCACGAAGCAGGGTGTACATAGCGCCAACCGAGGACCATTCTCGAGCGAGGGACATTGGGCGTCCGGCTTCCGTCCCTGATGCGCGGCTGTCCACAAACTCCCAATACATGGGCCCACCGTTCTATGGGCTTTCGACATTCGCGGATCTGTTTACCAACAGACAATTGACCGCCATGACCACATTTAGCGATCTCGTTATCGAAGCGCGCGAGCGCGTCCAAGTCGATGCCCTAGACGCCGGAATGTTAGAGGGCTCGAGGCTTGATGAGGGAGGAGACGGTGCTGCTGCGTACGCCGACGCGGTTGCGACCTACCTGGGAATGGGCGTGAGCCGACTCTCCGATATTGCCAATTCCCTCACACGCTGGGAGAACACGAGAGAGCAGGTGCGAAATCTTTTCGGCCGTCAAGCGATTCCGATGATTTGGGACTTCGCTGAGACGCCGCCATTTGGAAAGGCGGCCGGATCATTCGAGGTGAGTCTTGGGAATCTGTCGAAGTCGATTCGGGCGGTCGGTGAGAAGCCTGGGCACGCGACGCAGGCTGACGCCGCCTCTCGGAAGTACCAGGGTTTTGTTGTATCAACGGATCCGCCTTACTACGACAACGTTCCTTACGCGGACATCTCAGATTTCTTCTACGTGTGGCTGCGAAGATCGCTTCACGGCATTCACCCCTCACTTCTTGGTACGGTCCTCGTACCAAAATCTGAGGAGCTCGTAGCAAATCCGCAACGCCAGGGCGGGAAGGTCGGTGCTAAGCAGTTCTTCGAGACCGGCTTCGAACACGTATTTGCGCATGCACGCGAAAATGCAAGTGGTGACTTCCCTATAACTGTCTTTTACGCGTTTAAGCAAACGGAATCCGACAGCGGGGGGACGGCATCGACTGGCTGGGAGACCATTCTCGCCAGCATGATTCGGTCAGGGTGGACAGTTACTGCGACATGGCCCGTGCGATCCGAATTGAGCAATCGCATGAGGGGCATGGGCAGCAACGCTCTCGCATCTTCGGTTGTTCTTGCACTTCGCCCTAGGCCGACAGGCGCGCCCACGACGGACCGCCGTGGGTTCATAGCGGCCCTCAAGCGCGAGCTCGCCCCGTCTCTTCGTGACCTCCAACTCGGCGGTATTGCGCCGGTCGACCTGCCTCAAGCTGCTATCGGACCGGGGATGGCGGTGTTTTCGCGATATTCAGCTGTGATCGAATCTGACGGATCTCCGATGCCAGTCAGGGCCGCCCTTTCTCGCATCAACGACGTGCTGGATGAGGTCCTCGCCGAGCAGGAAGGCGACTTTGATCCCGTCACCAGATTCGCGCTCGCGTGGTATCGAGGACATGGATATGAAGCAGCTGCATTCGGAGAAGCCGAAGATCTGGCCCGCGCGCGCGGAACGGCAGTGTCAAAGTTGGAACGGTCGGGAGTATTGACAGCGCGAGCCGGCCGGGTCAGGCTTTACCGGCCCGACGACTTGCCCGAGCGGTACGACGTCCTGGCAGACACTGATACAAGCGCGTGGGAAGCGCTTCATCATTCCATCCGAGTACTTCAGCATGACGGTATGCCCGCCGTCGGCGCGTTCCTACTTCGCGCGAGTCGCCGAGACGACGGCGCAGTAGATCTCGATCTCGTCAAAGAACTCGCTTACCTCTTGTATCAAGTAGCCGAGAAGTCGGGGCGCACGAGAGACGCACTTAGCTTTAACGACATAGCGACTTCGTGGGGAGAGATTCTGCGAAGTGAACACTCAGCGGATGCTCTTGACACGGCGGTCACGCTCGACATCGGAGAGGACGACTAATGGCAACCTCGAATCGCGAGCGCATTGGCCAAATGTTCGAGCTACTAGCCCCGGCACTCGACACGTTTATCGCGCAAACTCTTTCGCCACAAATAGGCGATACGGACTGGGCGGGCGTTGTCAGGATGGCCGATGAGGCTAAAGGAATTCATGACAAGAAATACGAACGCATGGATCCGCAAGTTCAATTGCGAATGCTTACCGAGGGTCTAACGGGGAGAGTCAAATCTGGGTGGTACCCATTCCGCGCCGTCCTGAGCCGGGAACTCGAAGCCTATGCAAGCCTGCTAAGGGGCACGCGCGACACATGGGCGCACAATGGCACATTCGATGATGATTCCGCCCTGCGCGCGCTGGACTACGCGCAGTTACTGCTGGCCGCAATCGGGGCGCAGCAATCCGCCGACAAGGTCGAAGAAATCCGCCTTAATCTCCGTCGTGTCAATGCAAATAAGCAGGATGAAAAGAGCCTCCGCGCTTCAACTGTCGTCCCCGATGTCGCAGGAGTTGCACCATGGCGCGACGTGCTCCGCCCGCGAGATGAAGTCGCAACCGGAAATTTTCAATCGTCTGAGTTCGCGGCCGATCTATACAAAGTTGCGCGTGGCGACGGCTCGACGTCAGGTGAGTATTCTCAACCCGCTCAGTTCTTCGCGCGCACGTATCTGACGGAGGGACTGCGAGACCTCATCGGCCGTGGTATCCGCAGAATTACAGGGGATCCCAACGCATCACCAGTGATCAATCTCCAGACCAATTTCGGCGGGGGCAAGACGCACTCGATGCTCGCCCTATGGCACCTTTCGAGCGGAATGCACCTCAGCGCGTTCCCGCAGGAGACACAAGAACTGCTTGTCGCGAATGGCTATCCAGCCAGCGGGATTTCTGCACGACGAGTTGCTCTGGTCGGAAATCACTTCGCCCCCCAGGGCGAGGAGAAAGCCGATGGCACTCGAATCAACACAATTTGGGGCGAACTTGCTTGGCAGCTCGGCGGCCCCGACGCCTATGCAGTTGTGGCCGAACACGACCTGAAGCGAACCAATCCGGGGGCGGACCTTCACAAGCTCCTCGCGAACTACGCACCCGCGGTGATACTTATCGATGAGTGGGTGGCATATGCGCGACAGCTCTATGGGCGCGAGGATCTCGCGGGCGGAACTTTCGACACGCAGTTCACCTTCGCCCAATCCTTAACCGAAGCGGTCAAGTCGACTCCAGGGGTGCTGCTCGCGATCTCGATCCCGGCGTCGCACGATGGTGACGACAGCGAAGGGGTAGCTGGCGCGGCCGAAGAGGTCGGCGGCAGCAATGGCATGGAGGCGCTCAAACGCCTTCAGAACGTCGTGCGCCGTATTGCCGACCAGTGGCGCCCCGCCTCGAGTGACGAGGCCTACCGCATCGTGAAGCAGCGGCTCTTCGAGGCTGAAGATGCTACGGCTCTTGCCCAGATAAACGCGACTGCGAAGGCATTCACCGATTTCTACGCCCAGAATGCTGGGGAGTTTCCGAAGGAGGCACGGGATCCGCAGTACGGTGCCCGGATCCGACAGACCTACCCACTACACCCGGAACTGTTCGACCGTCTCTATGAAGACTGGTCATCCTTAGAACGATTCCAACGCACCCGCGGTGTGCTGCGATTGATGAACGCGGTCATCCACGCTCTCTGGCGGGGTGAAGACCAGGGGCCTCTCATAATGCCTGGTTCAATACCGCTCTCAGCCGCGTCGGTCAACGCCGAGCTCACCCAATACTTGCAGGACTCGTGGAGGGCGGTGATCGACGCAGATGTCGACGGACCCAATTCTGAACCCGCCCGCATCGATGCCGAGAAGCCAGTTCTTGGGCAGCGGTCCATCACGAAACGGCTGGCGCGGACTGTGTTCTTTGGCGCAGCTCCAACCATCGGCACCTCCCACAAGGGCGTAGATACGGCGCGGGTCTTCCTTGGGGCCGCGGTACCGGGGGACGTGGTGGGCAACTTCCACTCATCGCTGTCCCAGCTGGGCGACCGAGCGACATACTTCTACTCGAGCGCGGGCAAGCACTGGTATGACACGGAAGCCAACATCACCCGTCGCGCTAAGGACGCAGCCGAAGCCCTCCACCGCGAGGATGTCTGGGCCGAAATCGTCCGTCGGCTGCGCGTGGAGGAACGTACACGAGGTGACTTCGCCGGAGTTCACGTTGGCCCGGCAGAATCCGGCGATATCCCTGACACCGACCAGGCTCGCCTCGTCATCCTTCACCCTAAATTCAGTCACAAGAGACGCGCGACTGACTCGGGCGCGTTCACGTTCGCTCAGCAGGCGACTGAACGGCGGGGCACGGCGAACCGTACCAATCGCAATATGGTCGTCTTCTTGGCGCCCGATGAGGATCGATTGGCCGAGCTCGATCAAGCGGCACGAACGTACCTGGCGTGGAAGGAGATCGTCGATAAATCAAACGAGCTCAATCTCACCCCGCAGCAGCTCGCGCAAGCAAGCGAGAAACGCGATCAAGCGAGTCGCACCATCGACGACCGGCTCCCGCTGACGTACCAATGGGTATTGAATCCAACGTCACCCGTACCCGGCAGCCCGTTCGAAATTGAGGAGATCAAGACGGACGGACAGTCGCCATCCCTCGCGGATCGAGTCGCCAAGAAACTTGGGAGTGCCGGAGCATTTAGCTCACAACATGCTGCGCGGTCGATCCGGCTCTCGCTCGAGGAGAAGGTCGCAACTGCATGGGCTGATGGGCACGTCACCGTAGGCGCGCTGTGGGGGCTTTATGCCCAGTACCCGTACATGCCTCGGCTCCGCGGGCGCGAGGTCCTCGTGGACGCGCTCGACAATCAGCCTCTGATCTGGCAGTCAGAGGGCTTTGCTCTAGCTGACGGCTTCGACGAGAAGTCGGCCACTTACTCGGGGCTGTGGCTTCCAGGAGAGACGGGTCGCGCGACCATCACGGACGCAACGTTGATTGTGAAGCCTGAACGCGCCGAAACTCAGAGGGCCGCCGAAAAGCCGATTCCATCGGCCACCGATGGCGAGGCGGGCACCACGTCCGAATCGACCGAATCGGGTTCAGTAGGGACAGGGGACAACCCTACGACGCCGGTAGCTCCGTCGGAACCAACTGCTCGCCGTTTCGTCGGGAGTGCGCCGATCAGCGGAGACCGCTACGCCGGCGACTTCGCGAAGATCGCGGCCGAAGTTATCGCGAACCTGGCCGCTGTTCCCGGCGTGAAGCTCACGCTCAGCGTCTCGATCGACGCCGTCGCACCAGACGGGTTCACCGAGCAACAGGTCCGGACGATTCGCGAGAACGCCTCCACCTTGAAGTTCACGACGAACGAGTTCGAGAGTGACTGAGTTCTTTGTGACGCGAGTCGGTGTGCCCATCCCTCCGTCAGTTGACCATTCGGTCCTTGATGCAGAGGTCGGCGGACAATGGGAATGGTGCTGGGCGAGCTCGTTGGCATATCGAGCTATGACTACTCCATCCGTCGGCTCGCCTATGCCGGCTGCGCCCCGAGCTGGCGACGACTTCATGGGGTTCCTCGGGTACTGGACTGCGCTGCAGAGCCTCCTGACCTACTCTGTCGGATGGACGCGCCACGACCGAGGGCTGCGCTGGTGGTACGACGCAGGTAAGCCGACTGACGATCCTCGGCTAGCACTGATCAACGCAGTGTGGGAGCGCGACGGGAATCTTCTCGCGTACACCGAGTGGTGCCACGATCGTCTTGGCTCATTCGACCACCAGGCACTCACGGAGTGGACAGAATACGACCCCACTCCAGACGACGTGTCGGGTGATTGGACGCGCACGCTGCGCGCGGTGCGAGAGGCTCAAGCCCACCTAGAGCTGTCTCCCCATGGCAAGCACTTAGAAGGAGGCGATCACGCAGCTGGTCCGGTTTCGTCGCCATACATTGGTTCGATTGTCGTGACCGATCGGCTCGCCCGCAGCGCTATCTACACTTGCGAGTCATCGATGGGCTGGTATCGAGGCCTCGTTGAACTCGGCTCCGAGTTGCCCGAGTTGGGCAACTCGTCATGGCACGTGGACGTTCATGTTCGTACGATCGGTTTTCTTGGAACGTATCGCAAATCCCGCGTGACAGGACTGTGGTTCGCCGGTCGGCATCGGCATCACATCGTTGGGAACTGAGTCGATTGGTGGATGCGAAAACTGCCGCGACCTATTCGATCGCGTCACTGAGCGCATACGGATTCATGGGATTCGTTCCGCTCAGAGACTGGGACGAGTCACTAACGCGGGGTAGCACAAAGTCGGATGTTGAAGGCGTCTACGTCGTCGTTCGCGAATCAACCCTCGTCCCGACGTTCCTCGACGAGGACCATCGCAAACCGCGACCCAAGCGCTGGTCCGCAGAGGCCGCGGCTGACCGCTGGGTTCCGGGAGTCCAGGTCCTCTACTTCGGGAAAGGTCCCCTCCGCTCCTCTAAATCGAAGCGACAGCAGGGCCTTGCTCGAAGGGTCAGCGAGCTCCAGAAACACGGCTATAAAGGAGGGGCAAACCACTACGGCGGAGAGCTTCTCTGGCAGATCGATGACGCTGATGCACTCCTGATTGCGTGGAAGCCACTCGCTCAGGGCGAGAGTGCGGCGATCGAAAGCGGTCTCATTCGTGGCTTTGACCGAATCATGGGGCGACAACCGTTTGCGAACGTCGGCGCACCACTCGTCGGCTCTACCCCCGTCTATCTCTAAACTCGTGCCGGCGTTCCAGGCGAGAGAGTGCGGCGCGTGATGTCAGAATCGTGCCATGCAAGCCCCAAGTGGCGATGAACGTCGCCTTCGAATTGCCACGAAAGCGCACGAGTTCATTGATGCGGAGGTTCGCCCTTTCCTCGCGGCCGGTGGTCGGCTCTGGTCCAAAGGATCCGGTGGATATCCACGCCTGCTTCGTCAGATGCTTCAGGGGCTCGATGGAGCTCACGCCGTTACTTTCGGAACGAATGATGCGATGCAACTGGACCTGCGTCGGCGAGTAGTTGAGCACGTGGTGCCAATGAAGCGCATCGTCGTCGAGATCGTCGACCCTCGTCAGGCGGATCCCCGAACAAACTCAAGGGCCGATCCCATAGCTGGTGGTCCAGCGAATTCTCCCGAACAACTGATCGAGATCTTTGACCGGCTCCTCGTGAAGTGCTGGGTCTCGTCAGAAGAGCACGAAATGCTGAATCGGACCGGCCCGAGTTTTCAGTGGGATGCTCCTGACGGGGACGGGTGGGCCCGATACAGGCAGGCGGGCGTCGTGGCCCACCGGCTCACTTCGAACGGCGATGCCATCCGCGACTAGCCTGTCGGGTGCCTCTAGCAGCTGCCACCGAGAGGAACCAATAGAACGAATTGGTTGTCGCATCCTGCTGACAATGGGGAACAGGCTGTTACGTCAGATCTTCCATGATCAAACGGTGAGCCCCTGGATTGGTGAACTTCGAGTCAGGACGAGTGGGAGTGCTTCTTGGAAAGGTAGGAGTGGAAACCGGGAATAGGTATGTCGCTGCCAGCGAGACGGATGTCTGGGTTGGCCGTCGACGCTCCAAGTGGGTAAGTTGCGTGATTCGACTTCCGCCCGAATCCAGGCCACTTGGGCGCGGAAATGAATTCGTGCCGGCCCGCTCGGCTCTTGACGCCCATAGGCAAGCAAGACCGCGTCGGCTGCGTCGATCGCTGGCCGAAGCAAATCGTGCGAGGCTTCCCACCCGGCAGGGTCCGCTCCACTCACCGAGATTCCACCGGTCCGGTAGGTCGCGATCGAAAAAATGTTAGCCACTGATGCCGTGTCATAGCCCAACACTTGGCGTGCCAGTTCCACCCTCGCGAGAGTTCTCGCTCCGCTTGTCGTTGGAGGGTTGGAGAGAACAGCTACAAGATGACCCAAACCACTACTGCTCATGTGTATCCCCCCGTTGAGCGGCCAAGCAGAGTGCTTCTCCCAGCGAGCTTGAGGCTGGGCGCCAATACTTCCAGCTTATGCAGGTTGGAAGACTTTCCATTTTTGACTGCATTTTGACTGCAACTGAAATAGAACAGCCTGATCACAGTGATCTCGCATGGTCACAATTTTCAGCAAAACACTGGGTTCTTGCCCCTCTCCCGCACCACCAAAAGGGCGGGATACGGGTTCGAGTCCCTCGAGGGGGACCCACGCCACCCGTGACATCTCGTGTGGACAACCGGCCTTTCCTACCGCAAAAATGCAGAGACATGGCCAGCCGGAACCAACTCCCGACGGCGATCAAATAGATGGAAGGTTCCCCAATGAGACGTCAGCAAGCGGATCTCTTGGAACCTCCTTTCACCTACTCGCGAGTGATCGCCCTCAGCGCGGCTATCGCCGCGCTGGTCACGTTCTCGGGTGCGCTCGCTGCGCTTGTTGCGCTGGGCATTGGGGCGCTGGGCGGTGGCTCTAGCGCGGTTGCCCTATTCATTTTGGCCTTGGTGGTCGTGTGGGCGCCCGGAGTAGTTCTTTTGGTGCTGTTAGCTACCTATGGTGATAGCAAGCTAAACCTCCGATATCTCGCGAGACCATCCATGCCCGTGGAGATGGGTGTCTTGGCGATAATCTATGCGTCCATCGCCGCGACTTTTCTGATTCGCTGGACAGATTTTGATGCCGCATCCTCTACGCACTGGTGGTTCCTGGGGCGGGTGGCGTTGGGTTCGGTGGTTGCGGGCTTTCTGGGCGGATACATAGTGCACATCACGGTGGGCTTGGGACGATTCGCCCATCGGCAACTACGAAACTGGAACTCTCCGCCCTTTCAAGACTGGACCCCCAAAGACTTGGCTGGATGGGCGAACGTCCCGGACTCGTACGGACGCTGGGGCGATCCGTCTGCAACCGGGATGGATGTAGTCAAAGCCCGGGCGTTGGCTACCAAAGCTGACATCCAAGGAGTTCAAGTTGCGCTGCTCGGACAGTTGCTAGGTCTGATCGCGGCTTCCGGGGGTGGAGCTGCAGTCTCGCTGCTCGTCACCGGTGCTTGGCCGCCATCAAATTGGGCGGTCGGCCTCTTCGGCGGATCGATTGTCGTGGGTCTGTGGTCGGGAGTTCTGCTCTTGCGCTCCACTCGCGTGTGGGAGCGCCGCGCTGCGGGGTATCGTGCATACGCGGATCTGCGCGATGCGGCGGCCGTCCCGAAATCGTCCTTGATCCGCCGCATCCTCCGCCCATGGCGGAATGCTTTGTAAGCGCCCACAAAGTTGGCCGAGGTCCCCGAATACGCACGCACGTCAAGGGGATGCCCGCGCACCCCACATTCCGCATGATGAGGGGATGACCATCTCTCCCGAACTCTCCGAAAAAGTCATCGTCATCACCGGCGCGAGCAGCGGATTCGGGCGTGGTGCGGCCGTGAGGCTGGCCGAGCTCGGCGCGAGCGTGGTGATCGCGGCACGGCGGGGTGATGTGCTCGACGAGGTCGTGGCCGAGATTGCGGCTGCGGGTGGCACGGCGCTCGCCGTCCGGACCGATGTCAGCGACCCGGCCGCCGTCTCCCGACTCGCCGGCGCCGCTCTCGAGCGTTTCGGCCGGATCGACGTGTGGGTGAACAACGTCGGCATCGGCGCGCTCGGCCTGTTCTGGGACATCCCGATCGAGGACCACGCGCGCGTGATCGACGTGAACCTGAAGGGTTTGATCTACGGCGCGCACGCGGCACTCCGACAGTTCCGAGCCCAGGGCGCGGGCATCCTTGTGAATGTCGGCTCGGTCGACAGCGAGGTGCCGCTGGCCTACCAGGCCTCGTATGCGTCGTCGAAGGCCGCGGTGCTGAGCCTCAGCCGCTCCCTCAACGAGGAGCTGCGTCTCGTCGGCCAGCACGAGACGATCAAGGTGGGCACGATCATGCCGTGGGCGGTGGACACCCCGTGGTGGACGCACGCCGCCAACTACACCGGTCACGCGCCGCGCATGGCCGCCATGGATGACCCCTCCATCGTCGTGGATGCGATCGTCGCAGCGTGCACGAACCCGAAGGAGGAGCAGCCGGTCGGGCCGAAGGCGCGCACCTCCGACATCTCGCACCACCTCTTCCCGGATCTCACCGAGCGCCTGTCGGCGAAGGTGTCTGACGCGGAGGTGCACAAGGCGGGGCCCATGCCGCACACGACGGGCTCCATCTACGAGCCGTCGCCCGAGGGCACGACGGTTGGCGGCGGTATCCGCGAGCGGATGCGGCAGGAGGACGCGGCTAGCTGAGTCAGGAGCCGCGAACGTGGGTGGCCGGGTTTGTCATCGACGCGAGGAACGTCATAGCTTGCTCGCTCGCACTGCCGGCCGCGGGCATCCCGACAAGGAGCTGCTGACCCGGTGCGTCCCGCACGTCGAAGCTCTGGTAGCTCAGCTCGACGCGGCCGACGTCGGGATGGTTGAAGACCTTGAACGCCCGGGTGAGCCCGGCGACGGTTTGATCGTTCCACAGGGCGCGGAACTCCGCGGACTCCACGCTCAACTCGGCCACGAGGTCGGCGATCGCGGCATCGCCGGGGAAGAGGCCGGCGTTCAGCCGCAGCGCGTGGACAGTCGCGCTGGCCAAGAGCTCCCACTCCGTGTAGACAGTCCTCGCGCCGGGGTGGGTGAAGAGGATGCGCGGCATGCTGCGTTCGGGCGCGAACGGCGACAGCAACGCCGTGGCCAGGGTGTTCGCCGCCATCACATCGAACGCCGGACCGAGCACGTACGCTGCCGCATTCGGAAACCCGTCGAGCAGCTGCAGCAGGTCAGGATGCACGAGCTCGCGCGAGCCGTCCGCCGCGAGTCGGGGGTTGAGCCCTGCAAGACGGAACAGGTGCCCGCGTTCGTCGGAGTTCAGCCGCAGAGCCCGACCGACCGCCTCCATCATCTGCGGCGACGGGTGACGTTCGCGCCCCTGCTCCAGCCGGGCGTAGTAGTCGACGCTCGCCCCCGCGAGCACGGCGACCTCCTCACGCCGGAGGCCTTTGACCCGGCGCGACGACGCACCTGCGGGGAGTCCGACGTCCGCCGGATCCACCCGGGCACGGCTAGCGCGTAGGAAGTCGCCGAGCTCAGCGTCACCGAGGGTCATGACGCGAGCGTACCTGCGCCCGCGGGGACGAGGGTGGGTGCAGGGCACCCTTCCAGCGCCCCAGCAACGAGATGAGAGTGAGTCCATGACTACGAGCACAGAAGAAGCGACCATCTCCGAGTGGATCTCGGTATCCAACGCCCATGACACGACCCGTTACCTCGAGTTCTTCACCAGCGACGCCGTGATCGACGACCCGTCGGTGGGCGATGTCTTCGAGGGCCAGGCCGGTCTGCGCAAGTACTTCGAGACCTACGTCGTCGGATACGAGACGCAGACGCGCGTGGTGAGCATTACTCCGGAGGACGATCATCTTCACGTCGTGGTCGACTTCACGGGCGCCTTCCCCGGCGGTCAGATCGGTGGGATCTTCGACATGAAGTTCTCGGGCGACAAGATCGCGTTCATCAGTGCGGATCTGCTCTGAGCACTGGGGAGATGAGCGTCGGGATCAAGGATGAAGAACAGCCTTGGCCGTGCGCCCGGTTCGCGAGTCCTCGATCGCTGTCCCAATTTCCTCCAGTCGATAGTGGGTCTCGATCTTGTCGATCGGGAACCGTCCCTGTTGGTAGAGGTCGACAAGTCGCGGAAGAAGGATCGACGGCACCGCGTCACCGAGGATCGTGCCGTGCACGACCTTCCCGTTGAGGAGATCCCAGGGGTCGAGTTCTAGCGTCTGCCCAGAGGCAACTCCCGTGATCGCGACGTGGCCCAGGGCGCGAGCACGTCGACGGCCCGGCGCATGATTCCGGAATCGCCGGTCGCCTCGAGGCTGAAATCGACCCCCGGACCGCCGACGATTCTGCGGATCGCGGCGGGAACGTCGTCGACCTTGGTGGTATCGATGACATGGGTCGCTCCGACCTCGAGGGCACGATCGAGCTGGTGCTTCTTTCGCGCGACCGCGATGACCGTGGACGCCCCGGCTGCCTTCGCGGCCATGATGGCGACGAGGCCCACCGCGCCCAGTCCGAATACGGCGATCGATGCGCCGGGACCGACTTTCAGTACTTCAAGCACTGCACCCGCGCCGGTGAGGACCCCGCACCCGAACGGCCCGAGAACAGACGGGTCAACGTCCGACGAGATCTTTATGGTGTTGCTCACGTGGGCTACCGCATGAGTAGCCCAGGAGGACTGGTAGAAGAAGTGGCTGTGCACGGGCGTGCCGTCACTGTCTCGAAGGGAGGTCGATCCGTCGGCCCTTCCTCCCGCGAAGGCCATGTCATCGTGGTGGAGGCAGTAGCCGGGACGTCCCGTCAGACAGGCCGCGCACATTCCGCACATCGGCGTCGACAGGAGCACGGTGTCGCCTGGCGCGATACCCGAGACCGCGGCACCGATCTGTTCGACGATGCCGGCTCCCTCGTGTCCGAGAACTACGGGGGGCTGTCCGAGGGGCAGATGGCCCGACAGCACGTCGAGATCCGTTCCGCAGATGCCGACCGACAAGATCCGCACAAGCACCTCGTCGTCGCGAATCTCGTCGACCTGCAGTTCCTCCAGCTCGACGACGTCCACCTCGCGCATAACCGCGGCTCGTGTGGTGGTCATCGAGATCACGGCTGATTTGTCGGCCGGATGACGATCTCGTTGATCGCAACCCGACGCGGGTTGGTCACGATGTAGGCAATCGCGTCCGCGATGTCTTCAGCGTGCAATTGCTCGACGTCGCCGAATGCGGCAGTGAAGTCCGCTCCCGAGTTCGCCTTCTGATCGAACAACTCCGTTTGGGTGCGGCCGGGTTCGATCACGGAGAACCTGACATTTCGCTTGGTGAACTCCAGACGCCAGGCCTCCGTCGCTCCGGTGACGGCGAACTTGGTCGCGTTGTAGATGGCCACAGTCGGGGCGGCGAATCGTCCCGCCACCGAGGAAATGTTGACGACATCTGCGACGCTGCGCGGGCTGTCGTTCGCCGCAGCAAGGAGGTGCGGAAGCGCGGCTTTGGTGACATACATGAGGCCGCGCAGATTAATGTCGACCATGCGATCCCACTCTTCGAGCGGGGATACCTCGGAGGCGCCGTTGAGCATGACCCCCGCTGCGTTGATGAGAGTGTCCAGTCGACCGAATTCCGACACTGTCTGCTCTACCGCATCCGCTGCCGCGTTGCGGTTCGTGAGGTCCGCGGCAATAACCAGAGCATCGTGGCCCTGTGCCTGCAACTCGGATGCGAGCTGCTCGAGCTTGTCCGTGCGTCGAGCGACGAGCGCTACGCGAGCGCCCTCGTTGGCGAGGCGTTGCGCAGTGGCTCGCCCCATCCCGCTTGACGCTCCACTGATGAGGGCTACTGTTCCGCCCAATTTCTCGTTAGTCATTTCCGATGCTCCTCTCATTTGCGGTACTGTGCGTCTCGTTATTCACTGTAACCGATAACGAGACCTTAAGCACCGTTAATAGCTAGGATCGTCACATGACGGAAATCGCACGACGGCCGCGAGGCCGGCCGCGCAACGAGCAAACGCGGGACGCTGTTCTCAGCGCGGCATTCGAGTTGGGTGCGAGCGACGACGCACAGGACTTCTCGGTTGCGGGGATCGCTGCCCTAGCTGGTGTGAGCAAGCAGACGGTCTACCGGTGGTGGCCCAGCAAGGGTGATGTGCTTCTCGAGGCGATTGCGCGAAATGCAGATATCAAGGTTCCGACTGTCGACCACGGATCGTACGAACGAGATCTCTACTGGTTCATGAAGGTCACGTACGACGAGTTGAAACGACCGGGGATGCGGATCGCGCTCCGAAACCTGATGGCCCAGTCGCAACAGGATCAGGAATTCCAGGATCGTTTCCGCCGGGGGCTCATCGACCGGCGGCGAGCTGCGCTGCAGGTAATCGTGAAGCGCGCCGACGAGCGGGGCGATCTTCCTCCGGGCCTCAGTCATGACCTCATCGGGGATATCGTCGCGGGCGTTCATTGGTATCGGTTGCTCGCCACGGGCCGGCCCCTCGACGACGGTGATGCGGAGGCGCTTGCCGGCTTCCTCGCGCAGCGGCCGCAGCCGTAAGGGGCGTCGCACCTCACGAGTTCTTCGCGAGCGGATCGTCACCCCGCTGAAGCGCGTCATTAGCCAACGAGGCCTCCCGCCAACGCCTCAATCTCCGCGAGCACCGCCTTCACGTTCGCGCGCTCGAGCGTCTCCGGGCGGGCGAGGCAGTCGATGTGCCTTCCTAGGCCCGGAGCCGCGAGCGGCCGGAGCACCAGCTCGGGGTGATCGCGGAGGTCGATCGTGTACCGCGGCATCAGCGCGATGCAGTTGCTCGCGGCGACGACCGCGGCAGCAACGAGGAACTCGTTGATGCGATGCAGGATGCGTGCCTCACTGCCGCCGATTCCCGCGATGACTGTGATGGCCTGCTCGAGCGGGAAGCCCTCGTGCACCGCCACCCAGTCCTCATCCCGGAGGTCGGTGGGTTCGAGCGTGGCCTGTGCGGCCAGCCGGTGGTCACGGCGGAGGACGATGTCGAGCGGTTCGAACAGCAGCGCCTCCACCCGGACCGACGCCGGCCAGGGCGGGCTGCCGACCAGTCGGTGCGCGAGCACGAGGTCGTGGTCGGAGGTGAGCGAGGGGAAGTCCTCCTGCGCGACGTCGAAGTCGCTCAGCCTGACGCGCGGCTGGTCGGCGCCGCTAAGCGCAGCCACCAGCGGCCCGAACAGGGACAGTCCCGCGCTGTGGAATGCGGCTACGGAA
>Ga0247740_1000304_pt1 | contig 25810 bp, 16 predicted proteins | sample UWRJL148409B2_FD_180942 | JGI IMG/M metagenome (GOLD analysis project Ga0247740, IMG submission 180942) | Plant litter microbial communities from Arlington Agricultural Research Station in Wisconsin, United States - UWRJ-L148-409B-2 | ecosystem: Environmental > Terrestrial > Plant litter >...
TCCGTGCGGAATACCATACAAAGCACCAACCTGATGAGATAATGAGTGAACAATTCCTAACCAGGCATTATTAAAAGCCAAACCTCCCATAAATGAAGCGTCGTGCATATTTTGACGTGCAGTAATATTTGAAGGGTTTTTTACAGCTTCTTCCAGATTATCAAAAACAATTTGTAATCCGCCTTTTGCTAAAACATCAGCAAAATTATCATCAATATTAGAAACATAAGCTTCAACACAGTGTGTTAAGGCGTCTAATCCTGTATTTGATGTTACGTGAGCGGGCATCGAAGCACAGATTTCTCCATCGATTATGGCAATATCCGGAGTTAATTCATACGAAACAATTGGATATTTTACTCCTTTTTCACGATCTGTTATTACGGCTAAACCTGTCGTTTCAGTTCCTGTTCCGCTAGTAGACGGAATGGCTATAAATCTCGCTTTGTTTCTAAGTACCGGTACGCTAAACGGTTTAATAAGTGAATCAAATTCGGTATTTGGGTGTTCGTAAAAAATCCACATTGTTTTAGCGGCATCAATTGCAGAACATCCGCCAATACCTACGATCCAGTCCGGCTGAAACTCACGCATGGCTTCTGCACCTTTAAAACTGGTCGCTGATGACGGATCTTCTTCGACACCATCAAAAACAAAAGTTTCGATTCCTGCTTCGTTTAAATATGCTACAGCTTTATCAAGCGTTCCGCTTTTTTTCATCGAACTTCCGCCGGTTACGACAAAAGCTTTTTTACCTTTTATATTTTTTAATTCTTCAAGACTTCCCGGACCATGGAAAACTTCTCCTGCAACAAATAATTTGCTCATCTTTAATAGTATTTAATTATTGATGCAAAGTTAAATGTGAGGGCAGGGCAATATGTTATACAAACAAGACTACGCGGTATAAATTTGCGCCAATTCCTGCTGAAGTTCGGTAGGTGTTTCTTTGAGTTTTGCCCGTACAAATTTATTAAGGGCCGACGGAGAACTAAATCCCAGCTCAAAAGCAATTTCTTTGTGAGAGAGATCAGAAAACAATAATTGACGTTTTATTTCGGTCAGGATTCTATTATGAATCGCATTTATAGCAGTTTCACCACAATGTTTTTTAGTTATTTCATTGAGTTTTTTAGGAGTAATAGAAAGTTGCGACGCGTAGTATTGCACCGTACGTTCACTTCGATATTGTTGATTTAAAAGTTTTTTAAAACCAATATAAATATGCTGATTTGTTTTTTGATGCAATACAGGATGCTGACCGTGCACAGATTCTATAAGTCCTAATAAAAAGACTTTGATATAAAAACGGGCTTGTTCTTTTTTGACAAGACTTGGTTTGTTATAAATGTTCTGAATGTTTTTTACAAGGGCAATCGCTTCTTCGAATTCCTGATTAGGAAGAGCTGTACAATTAAGATTGGCAGAAAGATTTACGTTGTAAGGGCTTAACTCGTTTTTTAATATATCGGAACAAAATAATACTTCTTCAAATAAAATTATTTTACCGGTTAAATCATCGCTGAAATTAGAGATAAAACAAATTTGTTCCGGAAACACTATAGAAATTTTTCCTGCTTTAAGAAAATGAATTTTGTCTTCGATCTGTATTTCGACTTTTCCTGTTGCTACAATTACAATAAAAAAGTGATCGTTTTTGTGCGGTTGCAAATAGTTTTTTAGATGTTCTTTTTCTAAATCAAAAACACGGAAAGATAAATTTTTATCTTCTGCTTTTTGAATGATTTTCTTAAGCTCGGACCTTTTTATGTTCATTAGATTTATTTCTAATACCAAACAGCTCTTTTAAGTTGTTTGATATTGACCGGATTTTGTTATTGAGATATTTTATTTAGGGAAACTAAAACGAATAATAATTTTGCAAATTTAAACAATAGTGCAAGATTATTATTCGTTAGTTCGCTATTTTAAATATTAAAATAAAAAACGCTGTGTTTATTATGTATTTAGAATGTTTATCTGTTTACAAAAGTACTTTCTTTACTTTCTTGCCATGATGTGTTAAACAGGTTAAAAAGTTCGTTGTGATCAACGTCGATTTCAGAAGCAGAATACATTAATGTTAATTGATTGGTTTCTTTGTTAAGAGCCATATTCCAAAGCATTTTAGAAAGTCTTCGTTCGTATTTTTCAGGATTGTTGATAGTAACCACTACCAAAGTATCTCCTCCGGTTTTTTGTGATTGAATATCGGCTACATCTTCCCAGTTTACAATACCAAATGATTTTGACATAGGAGTAGTTTTGCCATAAAAGTTGTGTTGGTTTAATTCAATTAACGGGCTCTTGTCTTTTAAACTCAGCACACTTTTTAATAAAAGAATCAACATAATTAAGAACGCTCCGCCGGAAAATACCAATGGTTTTATTTTGAGTTCACCGTCAAATATTCCGGCGCTATAAAGAATAACAAGAAGCAGAATAACACAGACTCCTAAAGAGGTGAATAATAGTTTTTTTGTTTTTTTTGAATTTCGGTAAAGTTGAATTCCATTTCCTGTTGCGTTAATTTCCTGCATTTTAAATTTAATTGATTGTTTGTATTAGAATTATTTATTTGTTTTTAATGGTCAGCCGTTTTATTTTATTTAAATATTCGTCCAATAATTTTTCCAATATCAGCAAAATCATCCAGATTGCTTACGGCTCTTTTTTCGGTAACGGTTTTGTCAATTTTCGAAAATGGATAAATTAAGATATAATTATTTTTATTCAGGTTTTTGTTTAAAATTTCAGGCACATTTTGCATTTGAGAAAAATAAGAATGCATGCCTCTGTCTGCCATTAATACGATCAAACCTTCGTCCTCCTCTAAATTACAGGCAGCTTCCTGAGCTTCCTGCCAGGTCGTTACCGGATTAAAAACAGCTTCGATATTTGCCTTTTTAATAATGCTCTTTAAAATTTCAGTTGTTTTATCGTTGGCGTAAAAACTCATTTTCGCTCCTGAATTTTTACCGATATTCCAGACTCTTAATAATGAATGGAAAAAACCGGGTTCACGCTCTGCATTTGCAGGGATCAATACAGCATATTTTTTTATCGTAGCAACAGGCTGAACGGCATGATAAATAATGACATTTATTTCCTTATTGCGCAAGTAACCATTATAAAGATTGTAGGTAAAAGAAGAGGAGAAACCTTTTTCTTCTTCCAGGCCAATAATTAGATCCGTAATGTTTTGTTCTTTGACGACATTGCTAATTCCTAATACAACATCATTATCATGTCGGGTAATGGGATTAAGTTTTACATCTGCTCCGGCGGACATATTTACGGCTTCACCAAGTAGTTTTTCTGCATTTTTTGATGAAGATTCGCTTTTAGCTTCATTGATAATATTTACGGCAAAAAGGCTGTCTTTATTGGTTTGAGTTTTGATGAGCAAGCCCAGATTGACTAGTTTTTCAACTGTATTTTCATGGTTTAATGCCAGGAGTATTTTTTCTTTTTCATGACTAGTTCCTGCCACAGTTTCTTCTTTATCTGAATCTGCAATTCGCTGCGCACTTGCCATTGAAACAAATGACGAAATTGTACAGGAAACCAGGATAAGTAAAATACTTCCATTAAGGACATGTTCATTCAAAAGTCGGACAGGTTCTCCTGCTTCATTTTCGAACAAAATAATATTATAACCTACCATTACCGAAGCCAATGTTGCAGCTGCAGATGCGGCGCTCATTCCAAAAATAAGAGTACCCTCATCATTGGTAAGGCTAAATGTTTTTTTGGTCAAAATAGCAGCAACATATTTCCCTCCAATAGAAGCTATCAGCATGATCGAAGCTACTCCAAGTGTTTCCCAACTCTGAATAAAAGCGTTAAAATCGATAAGCATACCAACACTTATAAGAAAGAAGGGAATAAAAATCGCGTTTCCAACAAATTCTACGCGGTTCATAAGCGACGAAGTATGAGGTATAAGCCTGTTGAGGGCAAGACCTGCAAAGAAAGCTCCAATGATGGCTTCAATCCCGGCTAATTCTGCCAGTAAAGCAGCAAGATATATCATGACAATGACAAAGATGTACTGCGAAATTTTATCTTCGACATTCTTAAAAAACCAGCGGGCTATAATAGGAAACACGAGTAAAACGATCAAGGCAAATACAATCATAGAAACGGATAGTTTGACCCAAAAAGAGGTTCCTACTTCTCCTTGCGACATCCCTACAACTACGGCTAAAACGACCAGTGACAGTACATCGGTAATCATTGTTCCGCCAACAGTGATATTTACAGCTAGTTTTTTGGCGATGCCAAGTTTGCTTATCATAGGATATACGATAAGAGTATGAGACGAAAAAAGACTGGCAAAAAGTACTGTGGTTAGAATAGAAAAATGCAATACATAATAACCGCCAATAAGTCCCAGTACAAAAGGAACTATAAAAGTATAGAGTGAAAAAGTGATGCTCTTCCACTTGTTCTTTTTAAAATCGCCCATATCAATCTCAAGACCTGCCAAAAACATAATGTACAGAAGTCCTGTTGTACCTGTTACCACCACACTGCTGTCCCTTGCAAGCACGTTGAAACCGTTTGGACCTATTACGGCTCCCGCTATAATAAGACCTAAAAGATGCGGTACTTTTATTTTATTTAATAAAAGCGGAATACACAAGATTATGATAAGCTCTATCAGGAATTTTAGCAGTGGATCTTCGATAGGAAGGCTAACGTGTTGTATACTTAATAACATATATTATTTTTTTTGAGGAAGGGTAAGTTCTACAGAAAATCTTGCCGTACAGTTATCCTGTCCCGTTATGGTCTGGGTACCTTTTATGACATTGTTTTTGATATCATCAAGAACCACATTTATTTTGGTACTATTTTTAGAAATACTGTCGGTTTTAAATTCAAGCAGTATTTTATCATCGCTATATTTTGCCTGAAACACACGAATAAGCTTTTTGTTATTTAATACATGGGTGTAAATTCCTGTAGAATCTGATAAAAATTGCCAGGTTTCGTTACGCTGATCTCCTATTACATATTTGCTGCAGTTCGATTCACGACACAACATTTTACTGTTCCAGATTCCCTGAATGTTTTCCGGCCATTCTTTTATAGATGAGCTAATGTCTTTTACGGTATCTTTTAAGGCATAAATACTGTCACGAAACAGAAGTAGGGATTGATAGTCTGATTCTTTTTCGGCGATTTTTTCTTCTCTTACATTCAAAGCTTGTTCTCTTCTTTGCAGTTCAATTTCTTTCTTGTTTTCGCATGAAATAAAGAGACATGTAAGGAATACTATTAAAGGGATTTTTTTCATAAAACAGATCTTATGGATTACATTTTGTGGAAATAAAAATTCACACTTTTACTAGTGCAAAAGAAACTTTGGTACTACAAGGTACTAAATTTAATTAGGAAACAGCCTGTTTTTGGGTCATTAAGATTTATTGGGTTTTATTTCTGGCGGAATAAAGTGGCTTTATAATACATCCTAAAATGTGCAAAAACAGACACAGATCATTCTGTAATAAGTGACTATGATTGTTTTTTACGCATGATGAACTGCTGCTCTAAAAAGCTGTAATTTTCTAAAAAAAAATTACCAAAAAGTTATTGAGTCAACTTTATTTTTATTGAGTTAATGCGGAGCTTTAAAATGGAGTACATTTATTTTAAAATTAAAAAATAATTACAATTACTATTTATAAATGCATTTCAAATACCTACTGATTTTTTTTGTTTTATTTTCAATTAAATCAAATTCGCAAATTTCTCAAATTGTCGAAGAGAAAAAAAATTTCCGAGCAGCAGATTCTCTACTGAAAGAACCTAGTTTTTCTGTTCATAAAGATAATTATTTTTTAACAGGAGTGCCTATAAATACTGATATTACCCGTAATAATGCCGATGTAAAATATCAGGTAAGTTTTAAATTACGATTGAATTCAAAGCCTTTATGGGGAGGATTTTTTCCGTATTTAATGTATACTCAAAAAGCTTTTTGGGATATTTATGCAAGTTCAAAACCATTCTCAGAAATAAATTTTAATCCAGGTGTAGCGATTGTTCGTCCGTTTTATTTAAAAGGCAATAGGTTGACTTATGGAAGCGTCTCATTCGAACATGAATCAAATGGTAGGGATTCTATTTATTCGAGAACCTGGAACATGCTGGCTTTTTCATTAAAATCCCAGATTTCTCCACGATGGATTGTTGGTTTAAGAGGATGGATTCCCCTTGTCGATAAAGAAGACAATCCTGGATTAACCAAATATGTAGGTTATGGCGAAGCCAGTGCAACTTATCAAATACAGCCCGGACGATGGAGTGCTGATATTCTTTTCAGGAAAGGAAGTGGACTTATTAATTACGGATCTTTACAGACACAAGTAAACTGGAGGCCTTACAAAAGCGAGAATTATTATCTCACGCTCCAATGGTTTGTGGGCTATACAGAAAGTTTGATTGATTATCAGGAACATAAAAGTATGGTGCGTATAGGATTTACAATCAAACCCGAAAATATGGGCATTTTTTAAATGATTTTAAATTCACATCAATTTTTATTTACAGCCCAAAATATTGAATTTCTTAAAAGGGTAGTATAAGCTTCATTTTGAAATAATTCAGGTGAATGTCCCATAAAAATGTAAACATTTCGAGATTTAAAATGATCGTTGGTCCAAATTACCGGATGGTCGCCCATTTTTATTTTTGATTCCGGTTCATAAGTAGATTCGTCTACCGAGCCTATGACATGTACATTTGGCCGTGGGCTCTTGTTATACGTATACCATTCTTCGGTATTTACAAAAAAGTTTGAAGGAACTCCTTTTGTTATAGGATGTGAGGTGTCTTCGATATTTACTTTGGCTCTGGCAAAAGTCGGAATATAGTCTGAAAATTTTATACCACCCATAAAATCAGAAAACCATTGCCACATTGGGTATCCGTCGAATTCGCCCAATAAAGTTGCGTGATGTAATCCTACCCATCCGCCTTTGCCATTGTTCATGTATTTCTCAAAAGCTTTCATAGATTCCTCGCTCCAGGTATAAGGAGGATAATCTAATTGTATAAAAACCTGATATTTTTTTAGAAGAGCTTCGTTTATTGTTTTAGTACTTTCGATATAATCAATTGTAAAACTGCTATCGACAGCCAATTTGTTTAGCCAGGGTTTTGCAGCCTTGGTAAAAGCCAGATGATGTCCGCCATTTTCGTATAAAACCAAAGCTTTGAACCTTGGCTTTTTTGACTTTTGGGCATTACAATCGGCCTGAAAAAAGAAGGTGAATATTATTAAACAAATTACTATTATATAGTTTTTCATTGAATTTTAAAATTGCTATTTTACTAATTGATAGTGGCTATTGCATTTTCTCTACGACCCGTTTTTAAATCAATAACTTCAAATTTTTTGATAGAAGAAAAAGAACCTACATCGGTGTCACTATTGATCAAAATGCCACCCACAAGAATAACGTATTTGCAATTGTATGTAGTCGCAGCAACTAATTCCTCAATGCGTTTATCGATCGAATCGTAGATCATTTCTGTTGCTTCATAAAGTGGTATTTCTGCATTTAGGATTCTTTCTTTTTGTTTGAAAAGGATTTGTTCAATAGTATTCATCTGATAATCAATTTCTGTAATATGGCCGGGTTTTATAGCATTATTGATTAGTTTATGCAAAGCACCATTGGCTGCACCACAGCAACCCGAAGGTTTATTTTGTCCAAAGCGATTAATCTCACCAATAATTCCTTCTTTCGAAATACCAATATGTGGTCCGTAATAGATAAAAACGGCTCCATCATCAGGAACATGACTCGCAAATGCCTGCATGCCGGTTAATCCCGTAAAAGGAAATCCGTCTAATCCTCCCATTTTAAAAGGACCCAAAAATTCATTTGTTCTTACAGGGTATTGAATACTGTTGACATCATCACTGCAAATACTGTCTGCAAACATGATTTGCGCTGGTTCCAGATCTAGTTTTTCTTCTACATAATCTATGATTTTGTTCATAAAATCAATAGTAGTTAAGGCATCAGGATAATATTTTCTAATAATTTCTAGTTTTTCTCTTTTTCATTATCAAAATGGGTTGAAAGTTTATCTATTCTTCGCAGTTTGTAAAGCCATAAAAGTTATTTTCTTTTTAGAACGCCTTAGCTTTTAGGAGAAAAGTAAAGTTAGATAATTTCTCAAAAGGATCTTTATTTTTTTGAATTTGAGCCTTATTTATTTTTGATGTGGAGAATTCAAAATGTTTATCTACAGGGCATATTTTTTCTTCTTTTGTTTGTTTTCGATAAACAATTGTGAAAAAAAAATCAGCTTTATAATAAGTAAACCATTATTGTACTAATTGTAAGGCATTTTGCCCTTAATTTTAAGAAATAAGTAATTTGTCGAATAATTTTGTTTTTGGTCGACTTTTATGTTAATATTTATTAAAAATTAATACATATATTCGCAAAAAATTTTGTGAATGAAAGTAATATTACACTTATTAATATTGGGTTGTTTTTTTAACGTTGCACTTTACGGACAAAATGAGACTAATATCACTTATGGGCTCAAGCTTGGCGGACTTTTTTCTCAAATTAGTAATCTGCCTGAAAGCATTAAAGGTCGTGACAATACGTACGACAATAGTGTGATGGAAAGTAAAGGCGGATACGGATTAGAGGGAGGCTTTTTTTTAAACTGCAAACTTTATGATACGCGTGTTGCTATTCAGCCCGAAATTTTATTCAGACAATCGGGAGAAACCGTAAATTATCACGATGCCACCGGAAAAGAATTTGAACTGGGTTTGCATTATTCTTATTTGCAAATTGGTGCGCTGTACAAAGTATATCCGTATGAAGGACTAAACTTAGGTTTTGGCGCTTTTTACGGCATCAGTTTATCGTCTAATAATGTTACTTACAAATCCAACGAAGCTGGAGGAATGTACGATGTTGCAACAAGACAATTTTATAAAGATGGTCTTGACGGTACAGACGATTTTTCCCTGTGTTTTGCCTTGGGTTATGAATTGCATCAAAGTATCCACTTCGATTTACGTTATTATTTAGGTGTAAAAGATGTGGTAAAAAGTAATTCTTCTTCCTTTCAGTTTATCGAAAATCAAAACAAAAGCAGTGTCATTTGCTTCTCTTTAGGTTATAGTTTTCATCAATGGTAATTTCAATAAAAAACATGAAAAAAATTATTTTGCTTTTATTATTAGTAAGCACAAAATCGCTGTTTGCACAAGGTGACAGAGAGATTACTTATGGTCTTTTTGCAGGCGGAATTTATTCTAAAATGTCTAATCTCCCTGATGTAATTGTGCCAAAAGGAATTTACGAAGGATATACTTTAAAAGAAGAAGGCAAATTTGGAGGAACGGCAGGAATCATGATCAACTGGAAATATCCATATGCCAAAGTAAGTATTCAGACTGAATTGTCTTATTCAGGTCAGAGCACCGATTTAAAATATGAGGATATTAAAGGGTTAAAATATACCATGACTTTTGGATACAGTTATCTAAATGTTGGCGCGCAATTTAAATATTATCCTGTCGAAGGTTTTTACATTGGCGCAGGCCCTTATGTAGGATTTAATATTGCCTCTGACAATATAAAATACAGCTCGAATGCCCAGGAAATTTTTGCTGATTCAGGCACTTATTTTGAGCCGGATGCCAATGTGCAAAAAGTATTGAAAGAATCCCTGACAGGTAAAAATTATTTTTACGGTATGCTTTCTGCCGGATATGAATTTAATTCAAGGCTTTCCGTAGGAGCGCGTTATACGCTAGGACTTACAGATGCTTTGACTACTGAGGAAAACGGACATCGCTACAGCGAAAATAAAAACAAAATCAATAGTATTTCACTCATTATTGGTTACTCTTTTGACTTTGATGATTTAGCCAATTTCTAAATAGTCGCTTCTCATTTAAACATAAAAATTATGTACAAAAAGATTTTTTTAATATCCGTTTTTGTAACCTTGTTGACGAGTAATTTAATTTTTTCTCAGCAAAAAGTACTGCCCGGATTAGTTGAAGAACCACAATTTTGGATTAGATCCCAAAATAATGGTGAGGCTTATTATTGGGAAAGTCTGACAAAAAAGGAAGCCAAAATATCGGCCAGAAAACATAACGGTGCAGTTTTTAATTTTAACCCAAGTATTGTTTTCGACAGCACACAAGATTCTTTGATTTTACCTCTGGGAACAGAAAGTAAAAGAAAACAAACGCTGTTTATGGTGTATAAAGTAAAAGACAGTCTGAAAGAACAATTTTTATGGACCATAAACGATACCAAAAAAACACTTTCTGTAGCGACGAATAAACGGTTGGTTGATCTAAAAAAATACTCGTATCAAACCTATCAGGAGAAAATTAAACCCAATAAAGCCAATATTCATTTCTTTCAGCAAAATATAACAGATAGTGTTGCAAAGTTATCGTTGCTGACTATTGGCCAAAAGTCAAAATTTGAAAAATTACCTCCTGAAGAATTCAAAGGAAACATCAGTGAGATTTTGGTATACAACAGGGTTTTATCAGGTTTAGAAACTCAAAAAGTGGCAAGTTATCTGGCCGTAAAATATGGTATTTCGCTTTCGCAGTTTGATATCAAAAATTATCTTGATAGCAAAGGTCAAACCATCTGGGACATCAACCAGCATAAAGGATTTGAAAATGCTATAACTGGAGTAGGACGTGATGATGCCAGCGGACTCTTGCAGCCCAAAAGCAGTAATATGGTCGATGAAGGACTCTTAACAATTGCACTTAAAAGTAAATCTAAAACTATTCCGGATAATTATTTTGCTTTTTGGAGTGATAACGGAAAGAATCTTCTGGTAAAAAAGCAGGAGCAAGGAGAACCTATTGGAATTGCCAAAGAATGGCAACTGGATTTTACCAACCCAACCGATTTAAGTCTTGATTGGACATTAAATCCAAAATTCATAAAAGGCACTTTACCAAAAGATACTTATTTCTGGTTGTTAGTAGATTATTCCGGTAAAGGAACTTATGACGAAAAGGATTCAGAATACATTAAGTTAGCCAGTACTTCGAGCCAGGAAAAACTGGTGTTGAATGATTTTAACTGGGACAAACAAAAATCTGGCAAAGCCAAATTTACGCTGAAAGTCGCTCCGGAAATGTTCAGCCGTGTCTGGATTACAGAGGCAACTTGTGGTGTTTCAGGATCAGGGCAATTAAATTATTCGATAGAAGGAGGAGAAGCGCCATTTACCGTTACGGTAAAAAAAGAAGGCAGCGATGTTGCTGTAAAACAATGGAACCAGGCTGCAAAAAGTGCAACAGGAGTACAGCTTTCGTCAGGAACTTATGATTATATCGTAAGGGATGCCAAGGGAAATTTGTACTCAGAAACTGTTTTTGTGGCAGATAAACAGGGAACATTTCCAAACCTGAAACCAGATTATCTATTGAAAGACGGAAATGCACTGACTCTTGATGCAAGTGCCGGTTTACCAGACGGAAACTACGAATATCAATGGTTTTATGAGGGTGATTTTTTAGATAATAATCCAAAAATACTCATCGATCAACCCGGAGCATATGAGCTGAGATTGATAAACAATCAGGAATGTAAAACCGCTACCAAAATTGCTGTTGCTACTGATGGAAAAGAAATAACAAATTCAAGCGTACTTATTTTATACCCGAACCCCACTACAGACGGCCGTTTTTCTGTTGCCATGCAATTCCCTAAAAAGACAAATGCCAACATTAGTATTTATACGCCAACCGGTTCACTTTTAAAACAAAAACAATTCAGTCAGATAGAAACGTATTTGTACGAAGATGTTATAAAAAGTGCTTCAGGAATGTATTTAGTAAACGTAAGTTCAGATTTTGGAACCAAAACGTTCAAAGTGATTGTGAAGTAATTCAAATCTGGTTTTTAAACAGATTAAAAGAATTGCAACTTGAAAAAATAAACAGATTGCCCCATAATTGATTACCCCTGCTTTATGAAAAATAAAATTATAATACTGGTATTTTTAATAGGTTCTTTTTTGTTTGCTGCCAATTTTGGTCCCTACAAAATAGTTTCTTTATTTACTGAAGGTAATGATGACGAATTGATTATTGAAAAAGCAAAAGCAGATTCGATAGCGATTCTTAAAAACGAAACTAAAAACACAAAATCGTTTAGTGCAGATATTGCCGAAGGTATTATAGGAATAAAGGATGAATCTGATGTTGATGATGCCTACGATAATGTTTTTCATCTTAAAGTAGATGCTTTGCCATCTCAGGAAGAAAATGCGTATCTGGAATATGACTTGTACGGTTACGATCAGGCAGCTTCTATTTCAAGAAGTTTAAACAATCAGCCTAGTATTGGAGGGCAATTTGTATCTCAAAATAAAAACTGGAGCAAACAATCGGAGTTACTTTCAGAAAAGTCATTGCGAGAAGGAGACAACGTTGTATTGTTTACGGCTCCCGAAGGAATTTCAAATTCATACCGAATAAAAAATGTTCGTATTGTTTATAAAACTGCTCTTGCTTCGGCTGACTTTACTTTATTAAAATCAGACAATAAACTTTATATAAAGGGAACCAATTTTCCTTCTCAAATCAGAAAAATGAGCATTGGCGGAATTTCCATTGATGTCAACCAGCCGGAATTCGAATTGGTTTTGGATGCTGCAACTACAGGAAAATCTATCTTAGTAACCAAAGAAACGGCAACCGGAGTTATTGTAAATGAAAAATTAGGACTCAATCAATTTTTGAAAGTTCCGGGCTACAGACCACTCGAAAATGCAAAAGAGCGCATTGCTAAAACCATCAATATTGAAACCGTTAATACATTAGATTACAAAGATTTCTCTGCAGTTTTTCCTGTTGGAGCTTTAAAAACAAATGTAAAAGTATCGGTAAGCGGACTTCGAAAAATAGACATTGCACCGCTAAATTCTGCCATGGTCAACGTTACAGGAACTAATGCAGGTTTCAGGTTATTGCCACACGGAACTATTTTCGAAAAGGCTGTAACCTTATCATTGCCTTATGACAAAAAAACAATCCCGGAAGGTTATACCGAGAAAGATATTAATGTCTTTTATTTTGATGAAAATAAAAGATTATGGCAGGAAGTAACCAAAGACTCTTTGGATATCAAACAAGGAATTATTAAGGCCAGAACGACTCATTTTACCGATTTTATTGCCGGAATTATAAAAATGCCGGAATCTCCCGAGACTTCAGGTTATACCCCAACAAGTATCAAAGATTTAAAAGCGGCGAGTCCGCTGGTTGGAATTCAGTCTATCGCGCCACCTTCTGCAAACGGAAGAGGAACGGCCAGTACAGGATTTTCAATCGTAATTCCAAACGGAAGAGGCGGTATGCAGCCTTCTTTTAACCTTCAATATGATAGCGATGGCGGTCATAGTTGGGCAGGTATGGGCTGGGATATTTCGGCACCTGCACTAAGTATCGAAACCCGTTGGGGAGCACCACGATATGATGCATCAAAAGAAACCGAAACTTATGCAATAGCCGGAGAACAATTAATCCCGAATTCGCACAGAGCCGAATGGGTAGGAAGAACGACCGACAAACAGTTTTATCCAAGACGTGAAGGAGCTTTTCAGCAAATTATCCGTAAAGGATCATCTCCTAAAAACTATTACTGGATTGTAAGGGATAAAAGTGGAGTAGCAAGTTATTACGGAGGAAACGCGTCAGGTCTTTCAACCGATGCAGTTTTACAAGACGGATCCGGAAATATCGGACATTGGGCACTATGTCTTCAGGTCGATTTAAAAGGGAATACAGTTGAATACGAATACGATAAAAAGGACGGAGAACTCTATCTTAAAAAAGTATATTATACCGGTTTTGGTTCACAAAAAGGAAATTACAGCGTCACTTTTGTAAAAAACAGTGATTTAGGCGAAGCCAACCGTGCTGATGTTCAGGTTTCGGCAAGATTAGGTTTCAAGCAACTCAACAATCAGTTATTACGCAAAATCGAAGTACGCTACAAAAGCGATATGGTTCGCAGTTACGAGCTTAAATATAAAGAAGGCGCTTTTAAGAAAACATTGCTGGAATCGATTTCAGAATACGATTCTGAATCGAAATTGTTTTACACCAATACAATGGATTATTTTGATGATGTTCGTGATGCTTCAGGGAAATATAATCCTTTTGGGGCGGAAGAGAGGTGGAATGTTCCACCTGATAACTTAACTAATAATTCAATACCTTCTTTTAGTGATGTATTATATTCAGGAAAACACTCTTTAGTAAGCAGTACTGAGGGTGAAAATATCGGAATTAATTATAGAATAGGTATTGGACTGGGTTCCGGAATGGGTAGCTTAAAAAGCAATACTATAGGAGCTCACGGTGGAAACGGTATAGGAAACTCAGAAACCGCCGTAACGCTTGAAGATTTAGATGGTGATGGATTGCCGGATAAGGTTTTTAAAAATAAAAATGGTGTTTTCTATCGTAAAAATTTAGCTGGATCGGGTCAGAATGGTTTTGGTGAGGCTAAAGAAATTAATATTAGTAATTTAGGACTTTCTAAAACTTCTTCTTTCAATTGGGGTGTTGATGCCATCATCAGTATTGGAAATGTTGGATACGACAAACTGCGTACCACCAATAAAACGAAATCCTATTTTATGGATTTTAATGGCGATGGCTTAGTTGACTATGTAAAAAACGGACAAGTATATTACAATAGATTAGTTGACGGTGTTCCTACATTTGATAGGACTAGTTCAGGAACTCCTTCTCCGGTTGCGGGAGGTGGTACGATAACAATTCCGGGATCTTCTACTTTATCTCAGGAAGAAATAGAAAAACAAAATCCGCTACACGATGTAGTACGTATGTGGGAAGCTCCTGTAACAGGGACTATTAGCGTTTCTCATAAATATCAATTAATTAAAGATGTAAGCCTTGAAGGAATTAAAAAACGAAGCGAATATGTAAATAATGCAGGTGATGAAAAGGCGGATGGAGTTCGTTTGTATTTTCAAAAAGGGAATCAGCTCTTATGGAATCAGTCAATAGATGCTAACGATGTTGATCCAAAAACAAAAGCTGATAATAATATTACAGTTACTAAAGGTGAAAGATTATATTTTAGGGTAAGTTCTATAAAAGATGGAAGTTTTGATACTGCTGTTTGGGATCCTGTGATTACGTATTCTCAGATAAATAAATATGACAGAGATGCTAATGGAAATCAGATTACATCGAGTGTACCTGTAATAGCCGGATTAAAAGACGCTAATTTATATTCGCTGGCTGTATATGAAGCTGGTGCCGATTTTTTCAGCAGTAGTAATGCAGGGAAGGTAATACCTGTGGCAGGAAATATTATTCTTAAAGGAATATTAAACAAACCAGTTACTTCAGATCATATTACATTACGCATTACAAAATCGTATCTTGACCAGACAAATACTCCGGTGGTAGTATTCGAAAAGATTTTTTTGTCTAATGAAGTAGCATCATTTGACTTAGCGTCTGTAAACTTACCTTCATTTGAAAAAGAAACACAGGTCAGTATTGCATTAGAAACCCAAACTAATATTAACTGGCATAGCATTTCATTCACTCCAACTATTATAGTACCCGTATTTCCGGGAGGAGAAATTGAAGAAACTCCTATGGAAGTGTCACATTTATTGTATGCTAAAAGAGCTGGGAATTATGATATCCCAGGAATAACTTCGACAGTAAATGGAAAAGTAAAATTAAACATATTGCCTCAGGATTTATTACTGGCTTCGGCTTTTCCTCCAGGCGCAGTAAATAATTATAATGGAGACGTAATTATTTCGGCGAAACAAAATAATGTTTTACTGGCTCGTAAACGATATAAACTGACAACAGGCACTTTAACAGAAGTGATTAATGCTTTTGACAATGCAGTTGATTACCCTTCAGCAATAGCGGGAGTTCCAATTCAGTTCGAGATAACAATTTCAAATCCTGAATCTATAAATATTCTTCGAAATTATCCAAAAGCAAATGCTTTGAATATTCAGGTTCAGGTTACCGATTTGAAAGATGTAGCCGATCTTACTGATGATGTGATATGGAATAGTGCAACAGACGATTTTGGAATTTACAGCCTTTTAAATGCTGATGAAAAAACGATGGGATTGCATCACCGACAATGGGGTGGATTTGTTATTAACGGAAATCTGGCATCGGATACAATCGATCAATCACAGTTAAAGCAATCAGATGCTTATGGTTCTGAACCTAACTTAAACAATCAGGATCCGGATAGCTATAAAGATACCGATTACGAAATGTCTAAAACCTATTTTGTATCCTTACAGTCTTCTTATGCAAAAGCAAAGTGGGAAGGTTTAGAACAAGGTATATATATAAAAGATATCACAATAGGAACTTCCAGATTAGGAGAGGACGATATTACGGACTATATGGATTTCTCTCTTCCAAATTTACAAGGAGGAAGTACGAGTGCCCTTGATATGATTAGCGTGAGCAAAAGTGAAAGTATATCTGCAGGAGTTTCTGTTGGGCCCGCTGGTCTCGGCATCAGTAAATCTATTGATGGTGACTCTGATGTAACACAAACCATGAGCGATTTTAATGGGGACCGTTTTCCTGATTATATAAGGGGAAGCAATGTACAGTTGACACTACCTTTAGGAAAAATTTCAGAAGAAGTTATTGATTTAGGAAATAATTTTAGTCATTCTAAGACAAGTTCAGAAGGAGTTAATACAGATGGAAGTTATAGTCACGGAGCAGTAGCAAACAGCAGCACTAAAACGACAAATAAACCAGAAGTAAAACCACAAACGGCAGCAGACGTAAGTACTGATAAAGCAAAAAAAGCAGGGGAGAAAATAGCAGGATCCATCAATGCATCTGTGGGATCGGGTGAAGACGAATCAACCATGATTCATAGTGATATTAACGGAGATGGATTACCGGATAAAATTACCAGTTCAGGAGATGTATTTTTGAATACAGGTTATGGATTTTTACCTGCTGAAAATTGGAATGCTCTAAATGCAATAAATAAAGGAAGCTCTACAGATTGGAGTTTAGGTTTAGGTTTTAGTATAAAAAAAGCCTCTATTTCAGGAGGTGCAAATTATGCACGATCAGAATCTGACGGAATAGATTCATTTCTGGATATCAACGGTGATGGTCTGGCAGATAAAATTAAATACGTGGGTAATAGAATGCTCGTATCACTTAATATGGGGAATTCTTTTGCAGCCCCTGTTGATTATCCTAGATATACCGAGATGCAGCAGAATAAATCCGTTAGTTACGGAATGAGTGCCAACATTACTTTTGAAATCCCTATTCCGATACCTTTTTTTCCTCTTAGATTAGTACCTACTATTGGAGAAAGCAAAGGATGGAGTACCAGTCGTTCTGAAGGAACTTTTACGGACATTGATGGCGATGGAAATATGGATTACATCGTTTCCAGAGATGATAATAATCTTACCGTACAACTTTCCAACATCAAAAGAACCAACAAACTTAAAGGTGTTAACAATGGTGCAGGAAATAGTTATGTAGTCGATTATGAGTTACTAAAACCAAGCTACGAAAATCCTTCAGCCAAATGGGTTTTACAGTCTGTTGATATTTTTGATGGACATGTGGGAGATGGTATCGATCATTCTATTGCAAAATTCAGATATGAAGACGGTTACCACGATCGCCGTGAAAGAGAATTTTATGGTTTCGGAAAAGTAATTCAGGAACAGATTGATGCTGCTGATAATTCTATTTTTTCGACCACAGTTCAGGAATACTATAATCAGGATTATTTTAGAAAAAATTTATTGAAACATGGCTATATTTTAGATAAAAATAGCAAAATGCGTCAGGAATCTGAAAACGAATATAGTTTTATAGATGTAGCGACGCAGGCAAGTGTTCCAGTTTTAAATTTAAGTTTACCTACATGCGATGCCAAACGTATTTTTGTAGGATTGATACATGTCAATCAAAAAATGTATGAAGGCGGCAGTGATTATCTCGAAACCAATACTTTTAATACCTATGATGCTAATGGGAATATTACTCAATATGAAAATTTAGGCAATGGAACGGCTGATGATAAAGTAACTGCAAAAATTAGTTATTACGAAAGTACAACACCTTATTATGGTGGAATTACAAAGCAATTAGAAGTATTTACGAGTGAAGGTTTACGCCGTAAAAGAGCAACTATAATCAATACGGACACAGCGGAAGTTACTCAAATAAAAATTTACAGTGCAGCTGATAAAATCGCGGTTACTGATATTGCGTATGATATTTATGGTAATCGACAAAAAATAACAGGTCCTGCCAATAATAAAGGACAGCGTATGACATTAGAATATCTTTATGATGCAGACAATCATCAGTTCATGGCAGAAATCAAAGATGCATTTGGCTACCAAAATAAAATGGAATACGATTATCGTTTTGGTGCAGTATTAAAAACTATTGATCGTAACGACCAGAGCACTTTTTATACATTAGATCCGAAAGGCCGTACTGTCACTATAAAAGCACCTTATGAAATTGCTTCTGGTAAAGCCTACACCATTGCTTACGAATACTTTCCAACGGCAAAAGTGCCGTATGCTAAAACAAGAAATTATGATCCAGAACTAGATAAAGACATTGAAACCTATACCTATACGGATGGGATAGGCAGAGCATTACAAGTAAAAAAAACAGCTAGTTTATTTACACAAGCAGGAAGTCACGATCAGGAAGCCCAAATTATTTCGGGAAAAGTAGTTTATGACGGCTTATGGAGACCAATAACTAATTATTACCCAACTACGACAATTACTGTAGATAATAATTTTAGTACAGTATTATCAAACGTAACACCAACTAAAACTGAATATGATGAAGTAGGGCGTGCGGTAAAAGTTTCATTGCCTGATGGAAGTAGTAATATATCCACTTTCACTTTAGATAATTATGATGGAGTGCCCGTATTGCGCACTACTCAAACTGATGCTTTGAATAATACAAAACAAATTTATACTGATGCAGCAGGGCAGAACATAGCGAGCATGCAAAATGATTTGCTGACAAAGTTTGAAAGTAATGCACTTGGTGAAATGATTAAAGTAACCGATGCAATGAATCATATTACAAAAAGCAGCTATGACTGGCAGGGAAGACGCATTGAGTTTACACATCCTGATGCGGGTACGATAAATATGCAATATGATTTAGCAGGGAATTTAACGAACCGAATCACACAAGATATAAAAAACACTGTGCCAAACGGTGGCGCGATCCAATACGAATACAATTATAATAGATTAGAGTCTATAAAATATCCTAAAAACCCACAAAATAATGTACAATATAATTATGGTAAAGCCGATGGCACAGCTTCACGTCGAGGGAGATTATGGTTTGTACAGGACGCCAGTGGTGGACAAGAGTTTTTCTATGGTAAATTAGGTGAGGTCGAAAAAGAAATTCGTACGTTGCGTATTACACCTACAGATGTACAAACGTACATTTCACAATACGAATACGATACCTGGAATCGTATCCAGAAAATGACTTATCCTGATGGCGAGGTTGTAGAGTATACCTATAACCGTGCAGGAAACCTGCAAAGTATGCAGGGTAAAAAAGAAAGTCATACCTACGATTACATCAAACAATTAAGTTATGACGAGTTCGAGCAGCGCAAATATTTAAAATACGGCAACGATACCGAAACCAATTACATCTATGATCCGGTAATGCGAAGGTTACAGCAATTGCAGGTGAAAAGCGGTACCAGACAAGTTATGAATAATTCGTATGGATATGATTTAGTTGGGAATGTATTAAATATAAAAAATACGGCACCAGTTGTAAATAATACACTAGGCGGAACATCGAATCATGAATACCAATACGATGATTTTTACAGGTTAAAATCAGCAAAAGCAACTTACGAAGGAGAATTTACCAAAGCAAGTTACGAGTTGAATATGAGCTATAACAAAATGCATAATATTACAAGCAAAAACTTATTACATACAATAAACAATGAACAAAAGGGGTATGTTTTAGATTATAATTATGATAACGAGCTGCACCCTAATGCCCCAAATAAAATTGCCGAGACAGGAAAACCTGAATCGCGACAATATGTTTATGATGGAAATGGAAACCCAACAAGTTATACCGAATATCAAGGTTTCAGAAAAATGACATGGGACGAAGAAAATCGTTTGATGGGAATTAATGATAATGGGCGTATACACCAATATACATATAATGTAGCTGGTGACCGTATTATAAAAAGTAGCGGTGATTCTCAAAATGTCGCAATTAATGGAGAAACGGCTGCTGTACTGATACATACAGATGACTACACAGGATATGTAAGTCCTTATTTTTCTATAAACAAAGGGAAATTTACTAAACATTATTTTGAAAGCGCTGGACGTATAATAAGTAAGTTGGGTAACGGAACTTTTGCACAGCCCTTAGGCATAACTGCTGGAGGTGTAAACTATACAAAACGAACTGCTGAACAGCAAAAAGCGTTAGATACTTATGTGAAAAGTTTAGGTGTTCCTCCAGGACCGCCAACACAACAAGGTATTTATGCAACACCTGAATTTACGGGAGATCCATATCCAACAGCAGTAATAAAACCTGTTGAAGAAAATCAGGAACCGCCGGAAGGCTGGCCAAGAAATCCTGTTTTTAATGCACCGGGTGATGTTCCTGGACCACCGGTACAATTTGGACCACCTATAGAGCCTACAACGGTGAAACCAGGAGAAGGGTTTACCGGAATTGGTCTGCCGGAGAATGATATTTTTTATTTTCATCCTGATCATTTAGGAAGTACTTCGTATATTACAACCCGAAACGGAAGCATTAGTCAGCATGTAGAATATATCGCCTTCGGGGAGGTTTTGTTTGAGGAGCATTCAAGTTCGTTTTCTTCACCTTATTTGTTTAATGGTAAGGAATTGGATAGAGAAACGAATTTGAGTTATTATGGTGCCAGGTATTTAGATATGAAAACAAGCTTATGGCTGAGTGTAGATGTATTGGCGGAAGAATACTTTAATATTGGCGGATATACTTATTGTACCAATAATCCAATTAATTTTATAGATCCTGATGGAAGAAGAGTAATATTTATTCCAGGACTAGGATATGAAAAAGGTAATAAAAGCAATGGACCTTATGCAGAAAATATATCTAATGCTTTAACAGCATATACAGGGGGGTATGGTACTTCAAGCCAAACAGTTGATGGTTCACACGGTTTATTTGGTGATATGCTTCACGTTATGTTTAATGCGCAAAGACCTGCTTCAACTGGAAGTATTGTTAAAGGAACTAGAATATATGATGTTGCTAACGGTATTGCTCAAAATATAATTCAAAATCCTTTAGCAGAAGGAGAACAAATGAACGTTATGGGATTCAGTCAAGGGTCAGTAACTACTGCTCAAGCTATAGTAGATATTTTTAGAGATCCTGCAAAATATGGTCTTGATGAAAATTTTAAAATTGATAACTTAATTTTAGGAGGATCGCCTGTTGCAAAAGACTCTGAACTTTATGCTGAAATCATAAAATTGCAAGAAAATGGTAAAATTGGAAAAGTTGTTTATGATGACGCTCAGCTTAAGGGTGATAAGGTTACAGGACTAGGAGGGACATCTAGATGGCAAGCATTGAAAAATGGCTGGGATTTTGTAAAAAAAATGGTTTCACCCACAAAAAGAGCTAATGACCCACACGCTCAAGCAGCACAAGATGAAGGAGGGAAGACCACCAACTTTGTAATTGATTTTTTAAAAACTAATGAAATACACTAAAATGAAAAAGTACACTAATATTTTTCTACTTGGATTTTTGTTCTCTTTAAATTCATGCGGCGTTTATGATAGTTATTATCATAAGGTAAAAGATAATAAAGCAGAATTTCACTCTATTGTAGAATACATTATAAGAGAAAAGTCATTAGAGAAGATGGATTCTGTGTTAATAAAGCAGAATAATTCTATTTCTTTAGAAAGAGCCTGTATTTATTATAATAAATATGATAAACACAATAAACTTGCTGATAATAGACTTATAGAATTTATGAATAAATATGATTTAGATCGAATTTGTTTAGAAAAACAAAACAATGAATTCTATTCTACGGTTATTATTTTTCATAAAGAATATAATCCTATTATGGGGAGTTCCAGAACAATAGATTATGATTACGGAAAGAGCTCAAATAGAAATAAAATATTGCAAGGAGAAAAGAAAATTGGTGGAACATATAATAAAATTATAGATAGTGTTTTGATTTACTCTATCGATAAAACCCCTTCATTTGGTCAATAACTGCTGGTTTCTACAATATTGCTCGCTAGCGAGTAATTTTAACCCCGATCGCTTAGATATGCGTAACGATAGCGCGGAAATTCTTTCCGTAACCACAAAGCGCATCGACAAAGAATAAAAAGTCAAAACTCGTCAGTAATGGCGAGTTTTTTTAGGTCAAAAAGCAATGAAAGCTACTGTTGTATCAGGTAGTAGAGCATGATCTAAAATCGCAGTGAAAAAAGCTGAGCAAAAAAAAGTTCATCCAGGTAATTAAAAAAATAAATCATAATAGTGAAAAATTTTAAACAGATAGTAGTTTTGCAAATTAGTAAGAAACATAAAATTATTAATTTTACATTAGGATTATCCCTTCTTTGCGTTTTTGTTCTTGGCTATATTAGTTTAAAAAAAGAGAGTAGCGTTATTTATAAAATTATAGGAGTTTTTTAAATTATATATCTATTATATTTTTTAGTTAATTCATTTGTTAAAAAAGTTATTATTACGGAAGAGTACATAAAAGAGCAGAACTTATTTTATAGTAAAAGTATTTTTTTTGATAAAGTTGTCGGTTTAACTAACTTTAATAATCATGGTTTAATTGTTAAAAAGCAATTCAATAATATCAAAATTTCGCACGAATATGAATTAGAAAAAAGAATAATTGCTATTGATTATATTTTATCTAAAAACATCCAAACCCGGTAGTTCAGATATGTAACAACATTTGCGCTGAAATTCTTTTGGTGTCCGATCGCCGAAGAGTTCTAATGAAAAGCTGTGCGAATTCTCCTGACTTCGCATTCGCAATTTTTAATACATTACAAAATGGAAAGTGATTTTAAAACAGAAAATATCGATTTAATTCAACTTGTTGCAAAAAGACCGGCAATTTTTTCAATTCAAAATGTGGAATCTTTCTTTATTTTTTTTAAGGGATATTCAATTGGTAAAAATGACTCAATAGTTGTTGATTTTTTTGACTCTTTTAGCGATTTTATCCATAAAAAACATCCTGATAAGTGTTTAGAGAATATTGATAGTGAAAGAATCATTAGACTTTATAGTGCTAATGATTCTCATTCTTTAGAACGTGTGCGTTTTTTGATAGAAGAGTTTATAAATGAAAGTACTATATACCAGATCAAGCAATATTGAAGTTTTTTTATAGATACCTTAATAAAAAGTAATCTTATAAGTATATTCAATTATGAAATTTTAAAAGTAAAAAGCACCTCACTGTAAAAACACATTTATGAAATATATATTAATTATTACGGCTCTTTTCTTATTGCTATCATGCAAAAATAAAGATGAAGAAATTGGAAGACCAGATCCTTATATATTGACAGAAAACCATATTTCAGAAGATTGTAGTGCTTATCAAATGCGTTTTAAAAAAGGTGAATATATTTTAAATTTTGCTTTATCAGGAACTTGCAAGAAATTAAAGTTTGAAGAATATATTCAAGAATATTCTAGATATTTAAATCATTATCAAGATAGCTTATTAGTTCGGAAAGGCTATATAATGCTTAAGTATCATAGTCATAATTTTTTAAATATTAATATAAAAGACTTTCAGGATTCTATAATAAATGTTACAAAAAAAAATTTTAAAACAAATGTTTCTTTAGTAGAGTCAGATGATGGTTTTTTTATGGTTAAAGTTGGGGATGAATCCGTATCAAATGAAAAATAAAAAAGCTAAAATAAATAATAAACTAACTATTGTCGACTGGATTAAGCTAATAGGCTTTGTATTGGTTTATTTTTTCTTTATCAAGTCAAAAGATATAATTATAAATTATCCGTATTGGCTATTATTTACTGCGTTTGCAATTGTACTGGTTATTGTTGTTATTTTGCAATATCGAACAATACAAAAAGAGTATAGTAAGATTGAAAAAGAGGATAAGCTTTTGTTCTTAGTAATAAATAGCCTTAAAATAGCAGTAATTGCTTATTTTGTTTCCGGAATAATTTTAATTCCCTTTAATTATTATACAATTTACAATTCTAAAGAAAATGCTTTAAGTTCAGAAAAATGTGAAATTACAGGTATATCCACTTATTCAAAAAACAGAAGTATCTTTTTCAATTTTAAAGGAAAAACTAATGTTGTAAATGGTTTTAAGCCCATAATGGAAGATATTAAAGATGATGGTAAATTTGAAAACTATTACTTTGCAGCAGAAGTTAGGTGGGGCGTTTGTAATACTTATATTCTTGAGAGTTGGGATATAATACAAAAGTAATTTTCTAATCGTGTAGATATCTGGAGAACATGAAAGATAAATTTAAAATAGCAGATAAAGACCTTCTTATAGCAAGAAATGCTATTCTCAAAGAGTATGGCATTCCCGAACTTGAAAAAAATGGATATGTCAAATCTCCTTTCAAAACATCCTGGTTTGGACAATACGATCCTAATATTCGCGGATACTCCTATGAGTTATGCAAGCTTACAAATGAAAATCAGTTACATATTATTACTTTGACTGTTTTGAGAGGGGAGAAACGAATAAAAATAGACTTGAATATTTTCGAACTTCATGAAAAGATAAATTCAATTTCAGACTTGAAAGAGTGTGACGGAATACATTTTCACCTGCCGCCTAATGATTCCACTCGTATGCAATTAAGGAGCGATGATTACAAAGGCCCTCCTTTGTTTTACATGCTTTTTTTACCCGAGTATAAAGTAGGAAAGTATACCACGCAAAGTAGTTTTGAAAAACAGCTGAATAAATTAAGGGATTTGGTAATAAAAGACATGGCAAATATTGATTCCTTTGTAAAAAGATGGCACGAACTCCATAAACCAAATATAACCGACAAGGAAGGAAATATAGTAAAGAAAATCAATTAAAATTATGATTGATAATCTACTATGGTAAATTAGTGCGGCTTTACATTAAAAATAAAAAAAATGAAATTAAAACCAAATTACCTTTTTCTACTGCTTTTTTTATTCTTTGTAAATTCAGTCACAGCTCAAACGAAACCTTTGATAGTACTACGCTATTATCCTAAGGATTCCCTAAAATACAGTAAAGCCGTTCCGGATGCAGAGTTTAATTATGAAAGCAAATCATATGGCAAAACAACAATGATTATTCATTGCGAAAGCCAGTACGGTCATTTTGAATTTGTTTTTAAAAAGAAGATCAGCAAACTCAACCGTATGATTGATTATAAAGATGGCGCCGTTGGTGAGGTTTATAATTTTAAAACAAAAAAATGGGTTCATGAAGAAGAAACCTGGAAACATAGTGATATGAAGGGTAAACCTAAGGATACTATAGTTTTTAGCGAACATAATTTATATGCCTTTGTTTTATTGCATGATCACGGAGGATTGATAGAAAAAGCCAAATTTCAGGATTTTGGCAATGTCGTATATTGGCCTGAATTTGATTATCAAAA
>Ga0247740_1000306_pt1 | contig 25597 bp, 19 predicted proteins | sample UWRJL148409B2_FD_180942 | JGI IMG/M metagenome (GOLD analysis project Ga0247740, IMG submission 180942) | Plant litter microbial communities from Arlington Agricultural Research Station in Wisconsin, United States - UWRJ-L148-409B-2 | ecosystem: Environmental > Terrestrial > Plant litter >...
CGGGCCGCTACAAGAGCTTGCGCGGCCATCAAGATCTGGTGCGCGCGGTCGCGGTAGACCAATCCCCGATTGGGCGCACGCCGCGCTCGACGCCGGCCACGTTTCTCGGCATCTGGGATACGATTCGCAAGCTGTTTGCGGCCACCAACGAGGCAAAAATGGCTGGCTTTGCTGCCACGCGCTTTTCGTTCAACAGCAAGGGCGGTGGGCAATGCCCGACCTGCGAAGGGCAAGGCGCAGTGACTCACGAAATGAGCTTCTTGCCCGATGTGGTGACGCCTTGCCCGACCTGCGATGGTCTGCGCTTCGAGCCGCAAACGCTGGAGATCAAGTACCTCGGGCGCTCCATCGGCGAAGTGCTCTTACTCACGGCGGAAGAAGCGGTCGAGCTGTTCGCCAATCATCCGACCGTCTCTGCGCCATTGCAAACTTTGGCGGATTTGGGCGCGGGCTACATCACGCTCGGTCAGGGCTCGCACACGTTGTCGGGGGGCGAGGCCCAGCGCTTGAAGCTCGCCGCCGAACTCACCGCGACTCGCCGCCACGAAAAGACGCTGTACGTGCTCGATGAGCCGACCACCGGTCTGCACATCGCCGACGTGGCCAAGTTGATGAGCGTGCTCGGGCGCTTGGTCGAGCGCGGGGACACACTGGTCGTGATCGAACATCACCCGCAAGTGATCGCCGGCGCGGACTATCTAGTCGAACTCGGCCCCGAAGGCGGCGCCCAAGGCGGCAAGATCGTGGCCGCGGGCAGCCCCGCGAAGGTGGCCAAAGGCAAGACCGCGACCGCCGCGGTGGTACGCGCGCTGCTCGGTTGAGCCGGGCAAATCAGCGAATTTTCTGCATTACCGCTGTCGGATCGGCGCCGTCGGCGGCGCGCGCGATGCGCTCCAAGATCGCCGTATGCGGAGCGCTGCGCAGCACCCTCAGGTCGGGCTTCTCGATTGCCGGCCGCGCGTAGCGAGCGGCGAGTGTGTGGATGCGGCGGTTGGCGGCGGTCAGCGTATCGCGGCTGAGGGTGCCGCGCTCGACGGCGTGCACGACGATTTCGATCGCGCGCTCGGCGAGCTCGGCCGTGTGACAACAAAGGAACTGATCGACACCCGCGTCGAGCCCGCGGAGCACGGTCTCTTCGAGCGAATAGTGCTCGGCGATCGCGCGCATTTCGAGATCGTCACTGACGATCAAGCCGTCGTACTTCAGCTGCTCGCGTAGCAGCCCATGCAACACCGCGCGGCTCATGGTGGCCGGGTAGACCGAGTCGAGCGGTTCGAAGATCACGTGCGCGGTCATCAACGACGGAATGCCGGCGGCGATCGCGGCCGCGAACGGCTTCAATTCGACCTGTTCGAGTCGCTCGCGCGAATGCGACAAACGCGGCAATTCCAGGTGCGAATCTTGGTGTGTATCTCCGTGTCCGGGGAAGTGCTTGCCACACGCGGCGACGCCCGCGCTCTCCAGCCCCGCGGCCAGCGCCACCCCCAGCTCCGCGACCAGTTCCGGCGTTCGTCCAAACGAGCGCGAGCCGATCACGGGATTGTCGGGATTGGTGTCGATGTCGAGCACGGGCGCGTAGTTCATGTCGAAGCCGACCGCGCGCAACTCGCTCCCAATCAAAGCGCCGACTTCACGCGTGAGCGACGCGCTATTCGTCTCGCCCAAGGCGCGCATCGACGGCAGCTCGCTGAACCCCTGGCGCAAGCGCGCAACCTTGCCTCCCTCTTGATCGAGCGAGAGCACGAGCGGTCGGCCCGCCGCGCGCTTGATGGCATTCGTCGTCTCCACCACCTCGGCCGGCTGTCCCACGTTGCGCGCGAAGAAAATCACTCCGCCCACGCCGCGAGCCAGTAAACGACGCAAGTCGTCGCTGATAGCCTTGCCGTGGAAGCCGACCGTGAACAGCCGCGCGGCTTGTGTCTCGAGCTCCGATGCCATGAGTCGATTCAAGCTCGAGCGCGCTCGCGGCGCATCTCTTCCAGCTGGGTCAACGCGCGGGCGAGCGATGCCTTGCCACCTTGGCCCGCAAAAGCCACCGGGACGCGCGCTTCACGAGCGGCCGCGACCACCGGATCCGTGTGCTTGTGCGAGACGATGCGCTCCAAGATGATCACGCCGCTGACGCGGCCTTGGCGGATGCGCTGCGGCAAATTGCCGACCGCGTGTACGCCATCACGCTCGGTGTCGATCCATTCCGCGTCCGCGGCGAGCTCTGCGGGCAACGAGCCCGACTTCTCTCGCCCGGCGAGGGCGCCGATAATCACGAGCTTGCCCGGGTGCGCGCGCGGCTTGGCAACTGTCCTGGCTTCTGGCTCGGAGACGGGCTCGGCTTCGGCAGTGCTTTTCTTGGTCTCATCACGAGCGACCAGCTCCGGCAAAGCGGCGACGGCGCGTGCCAGCTTCAACGCGGCGTCGCTGGCGCTGTCTTGCCGCACGGGGCGCTTGAGTCGATGCTCGGTCGCGAACAACTCGGCGATTTCGTACTCGAGCGCGCGCTCGTAGCCGCGCACGGCTGCATCCAGCGAGGCCACGCGCTCCGCGACTTCAGCGCGCTTGGCGCTCAGGGCCGCGCGTACGGAGTCTACGACGTCGTCGAAAGCAGAGGGAGCCATCGGCGCTCAGCTTGCCCGCCTGCGCGCCACAAGTCGAGCCCGCGCCCCCGCAGAGCTTTATGGCTTCACCGCGCCCTCGAGCCGCGAGAGCAGGTTCGAAGACGAGCTCCGAACGCTCGTGATGACGCCGCTGTCCGGCGGTTGGCTGCCGCCGGCCGCGGGCGGCTTGCTCGGAGCGAGGGGAGTGACGCGCTCCACGCTGCCCGAGGTTTCGAGCGCTTGGTTCGAGTTTGCGACGGTGATTTTGGCGTCGGTGGTCAATCCGAGCTCGCGCTGCACGCTCGCGAACTCGGTACCGATGATGACGAAGTCGGGGGCACTTCCGGGTAGGAGCAAGATGCTCACCTGCCAAGCGGTGCGCAGTGGAGCTATCGCGCGCTTGGGAAAGCCAGCGCGGATGAAGGCGGCGGCGGCGCGGCGATAGTGCAGGACCGCTACCTCGGGTTGCTTCAGCTTGCGCGCGAGCTCGGCGGTACGGTTCTGCAGCCAGGGGGCGCCCTGCATCAGACCAGCGGCCGTCTTGTAGGCCTCCAGCGCTTGAAGCTCTTTGCCCTCGCTCGTGAGTTTCTTGGCTACCGCCGTGAGCGTCTCGACTTGCAGCTGCACGGTGTCGGCCGGTTTCGGAGAAGTTTGCATCGCGATGCCCGGCTAAAGCAGGGAGCATGCCGAACTCCTCGCTTGCTATAAGTGCTCGAAATCAATTCGATTTGTGATCGCGTCGCAGGCATCAGTTTGCACCAAAAGCTCGACCTGAGAATCGCATCGTCTCAAACGGAGAAGACGGATAGCTTCGCGCCGTGCGCTGGTCGCGATTCGCGTTTGCTGCGGTTGGCGCGGTCGCTTGTGTAGGTCTCGTGCTGGGCGCACGTAGGCTGCTGTCGCATCCGCACGAAATAAGACCCGCCGCGCCCGCGGCGCCCCGCGATCCGGTGCGCGAGGCGCGCAAACGACTCGCCGAGTTCGAGGCCGCGCGGCGACGAGCGACTGACTTCTCGACGTTGCCGCCCGCGAATCTCAGTCACGGCGCCGACCCGTACGCGCTCGCGCGCCTCGACGCACGGCACTTGGTGGGCGTGCTACGCGGGGCGTCGGCGCTGGTACTGCTCGACGCTCGCTTGCAAGAGCTGCAGCGCATCGAGCTGCCCGGCTCTGCGCTGGCCGTTACGGTCAGTGATTCGGGCGAGGTGTGGGTGGCGGCGGAAGCGTCCGCAACGCTCGTGCGCTTTCACTTCGACGGGCAGCGTTTGCTTCGCTCGGGACAGCTGGAAATACCTGGAATCATCGGCGTTCGGGCCCTGACCAGCGGCCCCCTCGGAACTCTGTACGCGCTAGACGTACAGGACGGAAAGTTGCTGACGCTCGATCCCCGAAGCAAAAATCCGATGATGCAGCTGCGTAGCCGCGGGCACGGCCCGCTCGCGCTGCGGCGCGTGGGAAGCTACTTGGTCGTCGATTGGTTGCTCGACCACTCTTTGGTCGTCTATCGCCTGAGTCAACGCGGACGCGTGCTCGAAGAACGCGCACGCGTGCGTCACGACGGACCCATTTGGGGTTTCGATGCGGCTGAGTTGCCCGATGGCGGCTTGCTACTCGCGGCGACCGGCGTCGAAGACCACCCCCTCGAGCGCAGCGACGGCTCGTTCGGCTACATCGACTCGTTCGTGTTTTGCTATTCGCTGTCGGGCTCGGGCGTGTTGCGCGAGCTCTGGCAGCGGAACACATCCGAACTCGGCGTGGTTACGCCCAAGGCGCCGGTGCTGACCGTCGCGGCCGGCCAGGCGCGGCTGTTCGTCGCGGGCCACGGCAGCGATCGCGCGCTTCAGCTGTATTTTCGAGCCGATGACGCCGCGCCACCGAGAGCGCAGAGCGAGCCCTTCTTTCCGGGCAGCGCCGCCGCGCTCGCGTTGCCATCGGGCGAGATCGCGCTCGCCGATCCATTGCTCGACGCTTGGCTACTTCGTCCAGCGTCGGGTGAACGAGAAGAACCGGCGGACGTCGTGCCGGTGGCGGCTGAGCGAGCCCCGCTGGCAACGACCGAAGAGCGCTTGGGTGAGGCGTTGTTCTTCACGACGCTGATGGCACCGATGAATACGAGTGAAGCTGCGCACAGTCGCTTCAGCTGCGAGACGTGTCACTTCGAAGGATATGTCGACGGCCGCGTGCACTACACGGGCCGGGACGACGTACGCGTCGCCACCAAACCGCTGCGCGGTCTGTTCAACAATCGCCCGCACTTTTCGCGCGCGCTCGACGCGGACTTGGCCACCGTTTCACACCACGAGTTTCGCGTGGCCGGCGAAGGCAGCGGGCACGATCCTTGGTTCGATCTCCGCGGCGAAGACTATCCTTGGCTCGAGCAGCTCGGGGTCCACGACGAGACGCTCGGCGCCGAGCGCTTACGGCGCGCGTTGATCGCGTTTCTGATCGGGTTTTCACACCGCCCGAACCCGCGCGCCCAGGGCCGAAATCGCTTCGACGTCGAGGAGCAACGGGGCGCCGTGCTGTTCCGCGATCGCTGCGCCCGCTGCCACGCGCCCCGCCTGCAGAGTGACGTCCCGGACAGCGCGCTCGGATTCGACGCTTGGCCGCGCGCTATCTTCTCGCCCGTGGGGGCGCTGGTGTGGGCCAGCGCGGACTATCAGCAGACCGGCGTCGTGCCGTACGTGCACGAATCGGGGACGCGCGTGCCATCGCTACGCCGCGCGGCCGCCAAGTGGCCGCACTTCACGAATGGCTCTGCTGACACGTTGCTGGAGGTCGTGCAGCGCGCGCGCTTCGACGATCGTCGCTTCCTCCACGACCGGGCCCCGCTCGACGCGGAGCCGGGGCTCGGCTCGTTCACACCCGACGAGGCGCGCGAGCTGACGGCATTCTTACAGTTGCTGTGACGCCGGAAGCTGGTCCGTCACCGGATCGACCGCGGAGATCACGGCCACTTGAATGTCCAAGCGGCGCGCCGAGCTGATCGGCGAGCCATCGAACTCGACGATGTGAAAGCGATCGAACACGCGGGTGCCCGTAGTTTTCACCTGCGAACCGATGATTTGGACACGTTGTTGAAAGAGCGCTTGAGCCAGGGCCAAGAGCAAACCCGAGCGGTCACCCGTCTCGACTTCCAACGTGCTGAACACGCCGTCTTGCCCTTCGATGAAGCGGACCACGGTTTCCGACGAGGAGGGCGTGGGCGGCGGGCGCACGCTCGGATCGGCCCGGCGGCGGTCGAGCTTGCCGTCGAGCAGGCCGATCAGCGTGGTGCGCAGCAGATCGATCTCTTCTTTGCTGACACGCAGCTTGCGCTGCTGCTCTTTTTCGTGACGCACCCAAAATACGTCGACCGCCTCGTTGGCTCGTTGGTCGACGCGGCGCGTGTACGCCTCGGCCTCGATGACGTCGAGCCCGCACAAGACGAGGGCGGCGCTGATCGTCGCGAGCAGGCCGGGCCGGTCGTCGGCCACGACGCACACGGCGGAGCCCGGCACACGACTCGAATTGAAACTGCCGACGTTGGCGGACGCAGACTCTCGCTCGCGCGCGATCTTCGTGTGCGCGGCGATCGCTACGAGGTCGAAATTTCGGCGGTAGCTTTCGGGCAAGGATGCCGCGAACGCTCGCACCTCGTCGGATGATTCATCAGTAGAAGTAGACACGAGCTCAGCCTAGCGCGAGCAAAAGGCCAGCGCCTTTCATTGTTGTTTCCAACGTGTGTTGCCGTATTACTTACCAGCGTCCGCGGTGGCGGGCTGCGCCAGGGGAAACCCGGGAATTGTCGGGAAACCAGGGGGTAGCGTGGTCGGAAACGTGCTTGGAAAAGTCTTTGGCAGGGGCGGAAAAGTGCTCGGCAATGGCGGCAGAGTGCTCGGCAACGGAAACGGAAACGGAAACGTATTGCGCCCCGCGTCGGCGACGGGAGCTCCTGCGTCTACCGGCTGGACCACGGTCGGGGTGCTGGTGGGAATGCCTGTCACCGTGCCCGGGCGGGTGGGCGTCACGGGGATAATCGTCGGTAGCGGCCGCACCGTGGTCGACCCTGCGTCGATCAGTGGATTGACGGTGGTCTCGGGCGTTGGCGGGTCGAGCACCAGCGGCGGCGCGTGCGAGTCGGGTTGATGCTGCTCGTAGAACACCGCGGCCAACGCCGCGCCGCCCAAGCCGAGCACGATCAACAAGCTGACACCGATCCACAGGCCGGTGCGTGAGCGGCGCTTGCGCGGCGCCGCCGCGGGCGGGAGGCCATACCCCGAGCCTGCCGCGGGTGGGGGATAGCCGTAGGCGGATGACGGTAAATTGCCGGGCAACGCGCTGGCGCGGATCGCCTCGCGCACGTCCGAATCCGAGACCTCTTGCGTGCTCCCCTTGTAGGCGAGCATGGCGGGGTCGCCTTCGGGGGGCAGCGTCTTCGGCACGACGGGGGCCACCTCGAACACCTGCGCGGGCCCAGTGTGCGATGGCCCGGGCGGCGGCTGGAAATTGCTCGGCGGCGCAGCCGGCATCGGCGCGGGAATGGCGGCTGCTTGCCCGGCGTGGCTCAGCACTCCGGCGAAGGGCGCGAGCGCTACCCGCATCTCGAGGGCCGAACCGAAGCGAGCCTCGCGATCGGGGCGCAGAGCACGCTCGACCACCGCCACGAGTCCTGGCGCAAGGCCGGGCTCGAGATCGGCCAAGTGCCGCACATTGCCGGAGACGACGGAGGCGACGATGGCCTCGACGTCGTCACCGTCGGCAGGGCGGCGGCCCGCGAGCATTTCGAACAAGATCACCCCCAGCGAATACAAATCGGCGCGGTGATCGACGTTCTCGGCCGCAAATAGTTGCTCGGGGGCCATGTACTCGGGCGTGCCCATGATCACGCCCGCGCGCGTGAGCCCCTTTTGGAACTCGGTGCTCGCGCGCAGCTTGGCAATGCCGAAGTCGATTAGCTTCAGCAAAAGGCCGCCGTTGGCCGGCACGATGAACACGTTGTCCGGCTTGAGATCCCGATGCACCACGCCGATCGCGTGCGCTGATTCGAGCCCCGCCAAGATCTGCAGCGCGAAGTCGACGGCTTGTTCGGCAGGTAGCTTGCCGTGACGGTCCATCGCTTGTTGCAGCGGTTCGCCGTGGAGCAATTCCATCACCAGGTAGGGTGAGCCATCCGCGGTTTGGTCTACGTCTGTCACGTGCGTCACGTGCGGACTGCGAATGCGCGCCGACACCCGGGCCTCTTGCAAGAAGCGCGAGCCTAGACCGGGGCGCTTCGCGAGCTCCGAATGCAGGAACTTGAGCGCGACCGTGGTCTCCAGGAACTCGTGGTGCGCCTCGTACACGGTGCCCATGCCGCCATCGCCGATCACGCGGACGATCCGGTATTTGCCGCCGATCACGTCACCGGGTACGGGCCTCATTTGCCGACCACCGCTTTACCCTGATCGCGAATGCGCGCCGCTGGCGGCACGAAACGCTCGTATTCCCGTTGGAACGTCAGGGTCCTGGGATCGGCGCGGTCCACGTACAGCGTGCCCAGCAAGTGGTCGGTCTCGTGCTGCACGACGACCGCGCGAAAGCTCTCCCACACGAAGTCGAGCGCGGTGCCGGTGCGATCCAACGCCTGCACCCGCACCTTGCGTGGCCGTACGACTTGACCGCGCATGCCGGGCACGGACAAGCAGCCCTCGTACATTTGAAAGCTGTCTTCGGCGCTCAGCTCGCCACCCTCACCCACGAGCGGAGTGACGATTGGATTGACCAGTACCGTGAGTGGGATCGCTTCGAATTGTGGGTAGCGCGGGTTCTTGTCGACTTCGATCACGCACAGCTGGAGCGACTCGTAGACCTGCGGCGCGGCGAGACCTGCGCCGTCCGCGTCATGCATGGTCTCGATCATGTCCTCGATCAACGTTTGGATGAACGGCGAGCCGATCTCTTTCGGATCGACCGGGTCAGCCTTCCGGCGCAGTACCGGCTCGCCCATCTGCGCAATCTTGCGAATCGCCACGGAGGGATCCTAGTTCAAACTCGGTCCCAGGCACGAATCGCCCGCGCGAAGCCGCGGCATTTTGCCTCTGGGGACGCGTATTCCCCGCGTGATTCAGCGATCTTTTCCGCGCCGCACGCGAGCCGCGCCCGAGCCCGCGCGCCGCTTGCGCTAGGCCTCGAGCTCGAAGGGCTCGACCTGGCGACCGTCGATGTCCGTGAAGCCGTACTCGCGAGCCAGATCGGCGACGCGCAGCACGCGGCCGCTCTTGTTCAGCACGTCGCGATCGGCGGCCAGCGCGACAACGGCGCGACCGAGGTAGCGCGGTGATTCGGTGCGCGCGAGCGAGGGCCGCTCGGTCCAGTTGTTTTCATCGGCGTGGTGGCCGGCGAGCACGAACTCCGTGCGCATCCAACCGGGCGAGACCGCGATCGAGGCCACACCGTGCGGCCGTAGCTCTTCGGCCATGCCGAACGCCAGGCGATTCATGCCCGACTTGGCCAAGTCGTAGAGCAAGTTACCCTTCAAGTAGCGGTCGCGATCCCAAAACGTGGTGGTCACGATCAAGCCATGGCGCTGCCGCACCAAGAGCGGCGCTGCGCAGCGGCTCGAAACGAGGTGGTTTCTGAGCCCGCGATCGAACATCGCATCCCATTGGCCGTGCGCGTGCTCCCAAAACGGCGCCTCGAACACGCCGTTGAAGCACTCGTGACCGCCCCAGGCATTGTTGACCAGGAGATCGAGCCGGCCCTCGTCGCGCTCGACGCGCGCGAACAACGCCTCGACCTCGCTGCCCTGCGTGTGATCGCAATACACGGCAACACCGCGCCCGCCGGCGCGTGTCACGGCCTCCGCGGTCTCGTCGATACTGCCAGGCAAGCGCGCGAGCTCCGACAGCTTCAGCAAATCAGCGTACGTATCGGCGGGGACCTCGCGCGTGCTGCGACCCGTGACGTACACGGTCGCGCCTGCGCCGCCGAGCTCCTCGGCAATGCCGCGGCCCGCTCCGCGGCTGGCCCCCGTGACCACACAAATTCGGCCTTTCAAAGTGAGCTTATCGAGCGTCATCCAATCTCCTTTTGCAACCTCGGTGCGGTTACCCTAGGCAGCCCTCAGGCCGTCGTCTTGGAAGAACGCGAAACGCGGCGGGCCATGAACTCGCTGGGCGTCAGGCCGCACAGCGCGCGAAATTCGTTGGCCAAGTGCGACTGATCGTAATAACCGCTGTGCTGTGCGAGCTCCGCCCAAGCGAGAATCGGTCGCTCACGCAGCGCCCGCAGGCAGCCGTGCAGCCGCGCCAAACGGCTGAACGTGCGCGGCGAAAGCCCGACCTCCGCGTGGAACAGCTGCTGCAAGCGGCGCTCACCGACTCCGACCTCGGCGGCGAGCGCCCGCAACGAATCGAGACCCGAGCGCGCCGTGATCAACTGCACGGCGCGCCGGACGGTGCGAGAGGGCGCAACCGCGTGCCGTCGCAAGCGCCGCATCAACAGCGAATCGATCAGCGCGACCCGCGCCGAATCATCGACCGCCGCCGCCAACCGCTCTTCGACCTCCGCGCCGTCGGCAGCCCAGAGAAGAGCAAGCGGCACGGCGTGCCCGCGGAGTTCGCCGGCGGGCACGCCGAGCAGCGCCGCGGTCGCGCCCGGTCGCAGCGCGAGCGACAACCCTTCGACGCGACCTCGAAGCCGCACCAGCACCGGTTCCGCACTCGCGCCCACGGCTTCGAGTGCGGGTCGCGCCCCTTGTGAAACCTTCGGGACGTCGCCCAGATTGAAGATCAGCCGCACCGCGCCGTCGGGCAGCACGCGCTCGACCACCTCTTCACCGGGCGCGATCCGCTCGCGATACGCGAGCAAGTGCGCCACGTGCGCATCGAGCGCGGGCTGCAGCTTCCACGCGCGCAACGTTCCCTCGGGCACCGTCGCTTCCGGCGCGTGCACCGGATCGTCGGCCAAGCGAAGGAACAAACGCTCGCTCATGGCTTCTAGTCTTAGCGCAACACCCGTCCCCGGGTGAGGTCAGATTTGACCCCATGCGAAGAGATAAAGAGGGGGCGATCGCGGTCCAGCAACGCAGCTCGCAGCGCGCGCGGTTCCCGCGAAACGCGCCGCCGAAGGCTGAGTCGCGATGCGTCGCGACTCGTGACCATCACCCCCATTCCCTTCGGCCAGCGCGGTCAGCGGGGATGCCAGGGGATGTCGCTCACGCCAGCGACGTGATTTTCGTAGCGTGCGAGAACGAACAAGAGATCACTCAAGCGATTCAGATAGATCACGACCTCGGCGCGAATCGCCGACGCGCGGCCGGCGCTGAGCGTGCGCCGCTCGGCGCGGCGGCACACGGTGCGGGCGCGGTGCAGCTCGGCCGCGGCCGCGCTACCGCCGGGCAGGACGAAATTCTTGAGCGGCTCGAGCGGCGCTTCGCTGCGGTCGATCCAGTCTTCGAGGCGTGTGATGTCGGGCTCGCCCAGCATGGCCATGCGCAGCTTGTCCTCTTTGCCCGGCACGCAAGCGAGCTCGGCGCCGAGCGTGAACAAATCACTCTGGATGTGCAGTAGCGCTTCAGCCGTTTGGGCGGATGCGCCCAAGGTACGCACGACGCCCAGGCAAGCATTCAGTTCGTCGACCGTGCCGTAGGCCTCCACGCGCGGATCGTCTTTGCCGACGCGAGCGCCGCCGAACAAACCGGTCTCGCCGCCGTCGCCGGTGCGCGTGTAAATCTTCATCTCGCGAGCGTAGCCGCTCGCGAACCGAACTCAACCGAGGGCGGCGGAAATGGTGGCGTAAGCGTCGTTCCAACTTTGCAAATCGGCCTTGGCGCCGTCGATGATACTCAAGCCGAAGCCCGGGGGCACGGTGGCGTTCTCGTTGTGATTGAAGCGACGCCGCCAGGCGACCTTGCCGACCAAGCGCACGCGGCGCTCGCTGCGCGGGAGAGCCATCTCGACCCACACTTCGTCGTCTTCCGGCGGGGCGAGCGTCCGAACGTATAGACCGCCTTCACTGATGTTGTAGGTGAAGCCGTAGTCGTCTTTCTCGCGGCCCGCGCCGCGGAACGCGACCGTGGTGCCATACAAGATACGCGCACTACGTCGATTGTTGACCGCGCCGCCCTTCAAGTCATTGGAAGCGAAGAGCACGTTCTCCGGCGGAGCGAATGCGTCGATCACGCCCACGCCCGTCGTGCCCTCGAGCGCCGCGCGGATCGTCTGCAGCTCTCGCGGATTCGCGCACACGATGAAGTTGGCTTTGCTGCCCGCGCTGCGCGACGCGCTGATGGTCGTGGCGTAGTCGTCGGCCAGATCTGCGTTCAGTACGGCCAGCGCGATCTCTTCTTGTTGAGCAAAGCGCGCCGCGTCTTCTTTGGTGACGGCGAACATGACCGAGTAGCCTGCGTTGCGCAGTACACGGCCGACCACCGTGCGGCGTGTCTTGTCGCTCTCGGCGATCAACGCCGTGCCGCGCGTCGGGGCGGGCAGTGTGCCCGCTTCACGCGGCAGTGTGCGCAGGCGCGTGAGCAGGGGGCGCGTGCTGCTCAGCGGCAGCACGTCGTCCGCGCCCCAGCTGAACGCATCGCTGAAGTACAAATCACCGACTTCCGGCGACAGTGCGATGATGGGCAAGCGCGCATGCTTCGCGCTGCTGCGCGTCTGCACGGCGAGAGACTCGGACGCCTCGGCATCGAGCAGCATGGCCATCGCGTCGTGCGACTCGAGCCAGCGCCCCGCTTCTTCCGGCGACTCTGCCGCATGCAGCGTGAAGGCAGCTTGCTCGGCGGCTACCGACAACGCCATTCGCTCTTCGCGCTTGAAGCGGCCGAAGGCGAGCATTTCCCGAGTTTCCATGAGCGTTTAGAACGGCCAATGTCGACCGCTCTAAAGCCCACGTCGTCTCGGGTGGCACGCGGTCGGGGTTCGCCCCCGACGCGCTGCCGGCCCGTGACACGTCCTGAAATACTACGCGGAGAAGATCTGCTGAATCTCGCCTTCCATCGCGGCGGGCAAGACTTTGCGCGCTAGCGCGAGCTCTTGGACGAGCAGGCTGCGGGCCTGGTCGAGCAGGCGACGCTCACCGAAGGACAGGTCTTTGTCGAACTTCAAGCGGTACATGTCGCGAAGAACCTTGGCGATTTCCGAAGGCAGTCCGCTCTTCAACATCTCCGTGTAGGCGCGGAAACGGCGATTCCAAGGTTGCAGATCGACCGCTACCTCGGGCGCCTTCAAAATTTCCAAGATGTTCAGGGCCTCTTTCTTCTTCATCACCGGGCGCAGACCGACTCGGGCGGCGGCCTCAGTGGGCACCATCACCTTGAGCCCGCTGTCCTTGATTTTGATGACGTAACAAGTCGTCCTGCGGCCGCCTAAATCGCGATCTTCGAGCTGTTCCACCTCACCGACGCCGTGCGCCGGATGCACTGCCATATCACCAGCTTTGAACGTGTAGCCCTTTACGACTTCTGCTGTATTCACCGACGATTGCCCTCTCGTATGGAAGCAAAAGTGCGACGCGCACCTAGGCGCGCGCACCCTCGCAGCGCCGTAGTTGGCTCCTGCTCACGCATTGTGCGTCAGCGCCAACCACGACGAGAAACCCTCCTGCACTCACGCGAAGGCCGTCCTAGCTTCTACCCGACCGCCGCAGTGCAGCACCGGCAAGTCCTAGCACTGTACCGCGTCATTGGTCAATCAAGCAGCACTCGGAACTCGCACGTAGCGCGCGATGTATCGAGTCGGGCAATCCGCGAGGACTCCAAAGTTATTCCCGATTTCGCGGAATTTGTGGCCTTGGCACATGACGGACATGCGGCGCCTGCGTGAACATGAGTGCTTGTCCTACACTCCCTCACTCAGCTTCAGTGCTGATTGGTGACTGCCGCGAGGCGCTATTTCGCCGGGGCCGGCGCTGATTTGCGCGGCAAATTCAAGATCTGCGACAGGTCACCGAGTACCGAAGCGCGCAGGCCGCGCACCAGCGAAGCGAGTTCGAGTTCGACGCGCAAGCTCAACATGTCGGGGCTCGAGCTGACTTCTGCGGCGTCACTCAGCTCGAACAAGTGCCCCGCCGAGCTACGCGCGAACGTCGACCACGCAGCGCTCAACCGACGCGCCGCATCTTCGGCCGAGTCCTGCCAAGCGCCCGAGAGGTAAAGCGTTGTGGCAACTTTGCCGTGTGCGATGGGCTGGGCGGTGATGGCGAGGGCTTCGGTCGATTGCAGCAAACCGCCGGCAGCGCGCTGCCACTCGTCGGCAAACGGCCCCGGTGCGAACAAAACCGCGACCTGGTCGGTCGCGAGCTCGGCAAGCCCCGAGAGCGCGGCGCCGCGCAGTGCAGGCGGCGAATGCTTCAAGCGCTCTTCGGCATATGCCTCGGCGATCTTCGCGGGTACCGGATCACCGACCGATATCGCAAGGATGCGATCGTCGATCGTGAGTAGCGTTTCCGGTGTTTGTCCGATCACGCCGGTGATGCGAGTCAGACCGGGATGCGGCTGCTTGCTGACGGCCCCCGCGAGCAAGCGCTCACTGAAGCGTGCGCGCGCGAGCGCCGCCGTGCCACTCCGCAATTCGGCGAGGTACAAAGTCGAATAAGGAAAGCCGGCGATGGCGGCCTCCGACAACACGCGCAGATCGACACCACTCGACTCTGCGAATGCATCGAAGCGAACACTCGGAATGATGTGCGAGATCGCCTGTGCAAGTTCGGGCTCCGCAAGGGCCTGTCGCGGTTTGATCAGCAGTAGCCATCGCAAACCCGCGGCCGGAATGAAATCGGTCAACGGACCGCGATGCAGCGGTCGAGCCGCGATTGGCGCTACGGGGGGTTTGGCAGCCGGCGCTGCGCATGCCGTCGCCCAGGCCATTACCCCCGCCGTCAGCATCGACAGCCCGAGCGTGCGACCGGCCATTGGGGTTGCGAGACGGCTAGCTGCGCGTTCGGCCGCGCTCAATCGTCGGAGTCGTCGTCACCTTCGTCGCCGCCGGTGATCGGCGTGTGACGACTGGCATTGACGAGCTCTTTCAACTCTTTGCCGACCTTGAAGAACGGCAAACGCTTGGCTGGCACCGGTACGGGTTGCCCGGTGCGGGGATTGCGCCCCGCATACGGCTTGTAAGGCCGCACCGTGAAGCTGCCGTAGCCGCGGATCTCAATGCCTTCGCCACGTTGCAGCGCTTCGGTCATCGCGTCGAACACGCAATTGACGACCATCTCTGCTCGGGCCTTGGTCAGCTCCCCTCGGGCGGCAATGGCCTCGATGAGCTCACTTTTGGTCATCTGCTCGCTGCCTCCCTCTGCTCGACAATGCTCCAAGGCTCTTCTCTAACGCCTCAATTGTCAACGCCTTTTCAGGAACTGACTAGCGCAGGATGTGTGCTGGAAGCTTGGCCGGCCCAGGCCCCAACTCCACGTAATCCAGCACGCCGCCCTGCGACGCCTCGACCCGCACCCTGACCGGTCCCCCGACCAGCTCGACCTCCCCCAACTCCACCGCCCCGCACTCCCCCGCACCCAGGATAAGGTCCCGACCCAGGATAAGGTCCCGACCCAGGATAAGGTCCCGACCCAGGATAAGGTCCCGACCCAGGATAAGGCGGAGGGCGGTCGGGGAGCTGGAATCGGCTGACCAGCCGAGACGGATGGTGTGCGGCCCAAGGGCTGCGGGGAGCGGCAATTCGAAGTCCAGCGCGACACTCGCGGACGGCGAGCTGGGGTGGAGGCGCAGGCCTCGGCCATTGGAGGCACACGGGACGAAGTCCGGCTGCACCCAACCGTGGTCGGCGGCCAGGGGTGGCCACGTGGCTTCGGCTTCGAAGCGCAGGGCGGGTGGTGCACCGGGAGTGTACGGCTCGAGTTGGCCGCGGGCGTCGCGTGCGCCCGCCCGGTACACGTAGCGAAAGCTCTCGGGGCGGCCGAGTCGATCCCAGAGTAGCCACTCGCGTGCGTCGTGAGTCGAGCGCGCTACGACGACCTGGTGCCGCGCGTCTTGCTTGCCCGGATCATGCCCGAGGTTGAAGCCGTGATCGGTGTCGACGAACACCAAGCCATGGTCGACGCCAGCTTGGCGCAAGACGTCTTCTTCATACATCGGGCGGCCACCTTCGCGCTCGGCGAGGGCGCGGTGCGCGAAGCTCGCGTGTAGCGCGAAGCCTGCGAGTGACAGCGGCAATGCGAAGGCGCTCCAGTCGAGCCGCACTAGCGCGATCGCGAGCAGCACGTGCTCGATGGGCAAGATGTCGGCGAACAAGCGCGTGCCGCCGCCTGGGTAGCTGCCATCGAAGTAAAAAGGCGCATACGCGAGCATGAGGCCGAGGCAAGCGTAGAACAGCACGCGCACGCGGCGGTCGTCACGCGCGAGCCACGCGCCCACCGGGGCGAGCAGCGCGAGCGGCGCTGCGTTGGCAATGTCGATGCTGTGTACGGCCAGCCGCCGCATGGTGTTGGCGAAAGCTTCACGTACGCCGTAGCCGTTTTGCAAGCGCGCGCGAACGTACTCGCCGTGCTCGTACAAACAGCCGATTCCCCGGCCAAAACCGTAGCGAAAGCAGCCGGGAGGGCCATCGGCGAGCGCGTAGTAGGCGAGCTGGGTGGAAGAGAAATAGTTGCCCGTGGCCGAGCGCTGATAGAGCAAGAGGAGAGCGATCCCGGGCACGAGCCCCAGGCCAAACAACACCAGGCGCCGCGGGCTGCGCTCGAGCAGGCACAGTGCGAGCAGTACACCCACCACACCGGACACGGGCCGCGTCGCGATCAGCCAACCCACGGCGAGGCCGCTCAGCAGCGCATCCGAGCGCCGAGCGCGCAGCGCGGTCAATGCGCTGGCACCGAGCAGCAGCGCGCATAGTCCGTGCGACATGGTGTCCGCGGTGTGATAGCGCAGCGCTGCGCACAGCACGGACAGGGCGGCCGCGACGCGCGCGACCTCCACGCGGCCCGTGAGCTCGCGCGCGAGCGCGTACGTGACCAGCACGATCAGCGCGCCGAGCACAGGCCCCACGAGCATCGGCGCGTGCAACCAAAAGCCTGCCGCCAGCACGGCCGCGTAGCCCGGTGGAAAGATCACGCTCAGGGAGTGCGGCGCGCTCGGCAGTAAAAATCGCCCGCTGAACGAGTCCAGGGGTGACGGCACGGGGAAGGCGAAATAGCCGCGCGCCATCGCCCGTGCTTGCAGATAATAGCTGGTCGCGTCGATGATGCGCGGGCCAAAGCGGAGGTAATAGGCGACGTAACCGGCGGACAACGCGGCCGCACTCGCGGCGAGCGCGGGTAGCGCGTAGTCGGGTTTCAGCTGGGGAGTGCGGCTGCGCCGAGTCCGCGCGAGGAGCCAGGGCAAGAGCGCGCACGAAGCGGCGAGCGCGGCCCACGCGACGCGGTCCGGCGGCCAGCCGAGCGTCGTGTAAGGCGACGTCAAGGCGCGGAGACCGCCCAAATCTGGAACAGCGCGCGCTCGACCGTGCCCGGTCCCAATTCGAGCGTGACTTCGGACGCACCCGGGGGCGGTAGTGTGACGCGCGTTTCGAGCCAGCCGTCGTTGGGCGCGAGCTGCACGTGCGCCAATGCCTTGCCCGCCGCCAGCACGTCGAACTCGGTTTTGGCGGTTGGGGCGCTGCGCAGCACCAAGATCAGCGGTTTGTCGGGCGCCAAGTTTCGCAAGCGAAATGTTTCGCTCACGCCGGGCGGAACGATGCGCGCGGCGTCCCATAGATCTTCACGCGGTCGAGTCGGGTTGGGCAGCAGCTTCATGAACACGAAGCCGATGTGCTTCACCGATAGCGCGTAGCCGTGCTCTTTCTCGCTCACGAGGTCGGCTTGGTCGACCGAATCGAGCACGTGCTCGCCCTTGGCCAGCGAGTACGGCACGCCGCTGCGATCGAGCGGCTCCCAGCGCGGGCGGTACAGAACCTTGCTCGCGCCGCCGCAAATCACGTTGCCACGCACCGGCACCTCGCCTACGCGCGTGCCGAACCAGAGCGGAAAATCGGACCACCAACCGGGGTAGATGGCCAGCAAATCCGGGCGTTCTGCGGCCGGAATGCGCTCGATCAGCTCGACCGCGGCCGCGATGTTGGTGCGCGTCGCCCGCGCGAACGGCAAGCCGCGAAAACCGCCCAAGCCGATCACGTCCAGCGCCGGCACGTCCGAAGCGTAGGGAATGGCGCCGGCATCACCGACCAAGACGCGCTTGGCCTGCAAGGCCGCGTCGTGCCGGATCAATGCGCCGGCCGTCAGGTGTTGGTCCAAAATGTTGCGCGAGGCCCGCCCAAAAAACCAAAGCTGCTCCCGAAAGCGCGGCGCTTGGTGATACGCGAACAGACCCGAGGCAATCACCGCGGCCGCGGCCAGAGCACCGCTCACGAGCTTGCGTGAGCGATAGGCTTCGCAGAGCAAGACCGCCAGGCCGAGCGTCGAGGCGAGCAAGAGCCAAGCCACGGCCGGCATCGTATAGCGCTCGTTTTGCCAACGCACTTGCCCGTTCAGCGCGACGATCATCATCCAGCTGATCACGCTTGCCCAAAGCACCACCGCCGCGCGGCGAGTGCTTCGGAAAAAGAACGGCGCTACGGCGAGCAGCCAAGCGAGCCAGCCGTAAACGGGCGAATCCGAAAAGTGATACTGCGTGACACGCAGTACTTGATACTTGAAGTGAAACAGCCAAGCGTCCCACACCGCTTGCGGCGTGAAGTAAGGATGGTTCATCTCGAGCTTGACGAGAGCGCCAGCCGCGGTCGACTCGCCGGTTAAAATGCGGTTGGCGAGACCATGAGCCAGCAGCACGAGCATTGCGGGCGTGCCTGCTAGCAGCAGCAGCTTGAGGACTTCACGCAGTCCGCGCGAGCGAGCGAGCCAAATAGCGGAGACGGCCAGCACGAGCAGCGCGGCGCCGCCTTCGGGCCGGGTCGCCACTACGCTCGCGCCCCACGCGCCGAGTAACGCGGCCGGTTTATATAGGTTCGCCGTGGTCTCGACGGCGGCTCGCGAGAGATCGTCCCAAGCGATCACGGCGCCACCCCAGAGCGCCAAGAACAGCGCGACCTCCATGCCGCTGAACAAAGACCAATCGAGCGCTCCGACACACAGCAGGCCCAGCGGCAATAGGTAGCTGGCCGCGCGGGGCAGCTCGCGGCACAGCCTGCGCGCCGCGATCAGCAACGCAAACACACTGACGCACGCGACCACCGCGGCCCAGGCCATCAGATCCAGCTTGCGAAACCCGAGCAAGTACCCCGCGGCGAGCACGAACGGATACAAGAGGCTCGTCCCTCCGCTCGAGTAGCCCGCGCCATCCGACCACTGAAACGGCTTTCCCCGCGCGGTCTCGCGCGCAAAATCGAAGTGGATGAATACGTCGTCGAGCGGAGCCGACCAGGTGCCCAGCACACGCTCTTTGACGAGCAGCGGGTACACGTCCGGTCGCGCCCAGGCGTACGCATGCAGCGTCTGCAGCTTCAGTGAAGCGTAGAACTTGCACGCCACGAAGAGCGTGCACACTCCCGCGAACAATAAGTAAAATATCGGCTCGAAGCGAGCGAGCCGAGTGGCTGCGTTTGGCGCAAGTCGGCGCTCGGGGCCGGAGGAAGTGCGCTCGGGGGAATTTTCGATTTCGGCCATAGGCGCCGCGCGCCATTTACCATCGCCTGGGCCAGACTCAGCCGAGTTCCGATTTCCGCGCGGTTTCTCCGTAAGATCGCGTTACGTTCGAGTCGAAACAGTCCAAGTACCCGAAAGCAGGCGGCGAGTTTCCGCGCTTGGCGCTTGCGGGAGCGACGTGGAGGCGCTCTACTAAGAGCGGTTCTTCGCAATGCGTTGGTTCGTTGAAGTTTCCCGCGTAGGGGAAAACGGTGTCGCTGACGAATATTGCGTCGAAGCGAAGCAATGGCAGGCGGCGTTGCAAGAAGCTCGCAAGCTTCGAGGTGACTCTGGCGCTCTGTCCAAGTTTTCGATCGAGCTACTCGACCGTGGGTATCGCGCCGTCGATCCTGCGCTCAAGCTCCGCTACTTGATCAACGAAGCGCCGCCCGATGCGACGCTGACCGGCGAGTCCGCCAAGCGTAACGGCAACAAGGCCGAGCCCCTGGCGAGTCCGCGCGCGCTCGACTCCCATGTCCCGAGCGCGTACGCCACTTCGCTCGCACCGACCCCGTTCACCACCTCGCTCGCGCCCCCCGCTGCATCCAGTCCGCCTGCGGCGCGATCGGTCGCGCCGGGTGCTCCTCGGCCGACCTCGGTGTCCCCCGCGCGGTCGACGCCGGCGCAACCATCACGCGTCTCCCAGTTGCTCGTCCCGGATGACCCAGTGCCGCCGGCCCCTGCTGTCCCCGGGGGATTGGGGTCACTGCGGTCGGTGGCGCCCCCTGCACCATCGGTGCCCGCACCATCGGTGCCCGCGCCTGCTGCTGCATCTGTGCCCGCGCCTGCTGCGCCGTCGGTGCCCGCGCCTGCTGCGCCGTCGGTGCCCGCGGCCGGGCTGCCCGGGGTGCCGCCGTTCGAGCTCGTGCGTCAGCGCTCCGAAGAACCGCGTGCGGAAAGCCCGATTACTTATCGTGAATTCGCGTATGCGGTGCAGCCGAACACCACGCGGGCGGAAATCGAGGCGCTACTTCGAGATCGCTATCGGGCAACCCTGGCGACGATCGAAGATCGTCCTTCCGGGAAGTTCGTGCAGCTCGCGGTGTTCGACCACGTCTTCAAGCGCCGGCCGGAGCGCCCGCCGCTTGCGACCTTTGCTTGGAAAGATTGGCGTGGCGAGCCGGTACTGGCTTTCCCAGGGTTCGGCGAGGCGGCCATGCCTCCGCAATCGCAGGTCCCGGCGGCACCAGAGCCCGAGCCGTCGGCCAGCATCGCGCCCAAGAGCAGCCTTTCGGAGCTGCCTCTTCCGCCCTCGCTCGCGCCTCCGCCCTCGTTCGCGCCTCCGCCCTCGTTCGCGCCTCCGCCCTCGTCCGCGCCTCCGCCCTCGTTCGCGCCTCCGCCTTCGCTCGCGCCCCCACTCGCGCCTTCGCCCTCGCCCTCGCCCTCGCTTGCACCCGAGTCCAAGCCGCTCAAGCCGATGGCCCCGGTGATCCTCACCGCGCCACCTTCCGCGCCTGCGCCGAGCGTGCAGTCTGCACCGCCACCGCGGGTCGAAGCGGCCCCCGCCGTCGAGGCGGCTCCAGTTGCGCCGCCCGGGGCTGCACCCGTCGTCGAAGACGCGATCCCGATCGTCGACGAACCGCCGATGTCGGCGGCCGAAGCGGCGCTCGCACCCGTACTGGAGGTGCCGATCCCAATGACGGCTGCGGCGCCCTCGCCGAGCTTCGAGCTCACCTTCGAATCGGCGCCAACTCATGCCGCCGCGATTGCTTCCGCACCTTCGAATCCGCGGTCGGCCGAACGCGCGTCTCGCCCGCGCATCGCAGCCGAGGGCCGCCGTCGCGCGGGCGAAGACCTGATAGGCGAGCTGTTCGAGATCATGCACGATCTGAATTTCGCGCGTGATGTGGCGGAGGGTGCGGAGTTCGTGCTGTCCGTGCTCAACGAGCTGTTGCCCTGTGAAGGCGTGCTGGTGCACGTGTTCGACATCAACACGGGCCACTTCGTGGTCGTGCGCGCCAAGGGGCCGAACGCGGTCAACATCCTCTTGCACCGCATGTCGGACCAAGACCCGTTCGTGCGCGCGGTGATGCGCAGCGCGCACGCCCTTTCGGTCGAGGACGCGGCCTACGACACACGCCTCGTTGGGCCGCATTGGCAGGCGCTCGGCGTGCAACCGCGCCGTGCGCTGTGCGGCAGCGTGCAACTCAGCGGGCGCTACTTGGGTCTGATCGAAGTCGCCAATCCCCATGGTGACGTGCCCTTTCATCAGAGCGAGCTACACGCCCTAGACTACATCTGCGGGCAATTCGCCGAATTTTTGAGCAAGAAGCCGATCGTTCTGAGCGCGGACGTGGTTCTTTCGCGCGGCTAGGGCGCGCCTCCGTCCGGTCTCGGCTACTCTCCCTGCGTCATGGCGGACCGACCTAGACGCGAGCGCTTGCTCACGTTCCTTCTACTCCCAGTGATCGTGCTGGCAGTGTTGGTCTTGGCCGGCGTGATGTTCCGCTCCAGCTTTCAACTGGAAAAGCTGCGCGAGCAATCGGTAATCGAGGCCACGCTGCTCTTGGCCAATGAAAAGGCCGATCGCCTGGACAAGCGCATCATCGAGCAGGACAACATGGTCCGCTCGGTGATCGACGTTCGCGAGCGCGAGGGCTTTGGCGCAAAGTGGCTCGAATCAGCGGCGTTGCAGACGCCCACGGTGCGCGCGGTGCTGCTGCTCGACTTGACTTCGCCACAGCGGGACGTGGTGGCCGTGGCTTCGCGCGCTCCGGGGCCGGAGCACGAGCGTTTCACGCACTTGCTCGTCCACGCGATGCTGGGAGAAATGAAGCTCGAGCGCACGCCGCTGGAGGAACTCCGGCACATTCACAAGAGCGTCCACGGGCAAGCGTATCTACTCAGCCACTGGGAGCAGATGCAAGACGGCCGGCACTACCTGGTAGTGGTCTGGCACGACGTTCCTCGCATCGTGCACGACGTATTCCCGGCGCTGTATTCGGACCCACAGCAGAGTCGCGTGAACGTGGTCGATGGCGAAGGACGCATCGTCTACGGTCCACCGTTGAGTCGCGGTGGGCTCACGCTCGGACGACCCTTCGAGACCACGCTCTACAAATGGACGCTGAACGTGTCCATGACCTCGGCCGAGGAGCTCGCGGCCGCAGTCGCGCGGCGCCGCGTCTTCGAGATGGTCTTGGTCGGCCTCTCGGGGATCGTGGTAATTGCGGGGTTGTTCGTGATTTTGGTCGCGGCCGAACGCGAGCGGAAGCTGTCCAACTTGAAGAGTGACTTCGTGGCCAACGTGTCCCACGAACTGAAAACTCCGCTCTCGCTAGTGCGAATGTTCGGTGAATTGCTGCAGAGCGGGCGCGTCGAAAATGACGAGAAGCGCCAGCAGTACCTGCAAATCATCGTCAGCGAGAGCGAGCGCTTGGGCGCCCTGATCGAGAACGTGCTCGATTTCGCCAAGGTCGAACGCGGCAAGGCCGCTTACGAATTCAACTCGGGCCGCGTGGGTGAAGTCGTGGCGCGCGCGGTCGAGGCCTGCCGCGTGCGCGCCGAACGCGAACGAGTTGCGCTCGAACTCAGCGTGGCGGATGGCATTCCCTTGGTCGATCTCGACGAACGCGCGATCGAAATCGCGGTCATCAATTTGGTCGACAATGCGCTCAAGTATGCGCCGGACGGCGAGTTCGTGGCCATCACCGTGGGTCAACGCCCCGACGCGATCGAGATCCGCGTCACCGACCAGGGCTCGGGCATTCCGGTAGAAGATCGCCGGCGCATCTTCGAGCGCTTCGTGCGCGGCAAGACCGCACTGGGGAAGCAAGTGCGGGGCAGCGGCATTGGTCTCGCGCTGGTCAAGCACATCGCCGAGGCGCATGGCGGCGCGGTCTGGGTGGAAGATGCGTCGCCTCACGGCAGCTCTTTCGTGCTCACTCTTTCGCCTACTCCGAGACCTCACCCTCGTCCGTCGCGGACTGCATCTTGAGCAGTTCTTTGTCGCTCAAATAGACGGAATTCCCAGGCTTGCTGTCGGCGGGGACGGGGCGCGCGCTGGCCGCGGGAGGTTTGCCCGCATCATCGACTTCGCCCTCGAGCGCGCTCGGATCTTCGGCGGTCAGGGCCGACACGCCGCTGCCCGCGGGCGTCGCTACGATTGCGGCGGGGGCGCTGGGTTCGCCCGGCAACGGCGCGGGCAAAGTGATGGCCTCGAGTAGCGGATTGTACTTGGCGACAACGGCCATGAACTGCTCGCGCTGCTCCTTGTTCAGTACGCGCATGCCGTCCAAGTTGAGGGTCTCGGCATCGAAGAACTTACCGTCGCGCTGCGCGCTGAAATGCAAGTGCGGGCCCGTGGAGCGGCCCGTGGAACCAACGTAGCCGACGGTTTGCAGACGCTTCACCTTGTCGCCGACTTTGATGCCCGCGGCGTAGCGCGAGAGGTGCGCGTAACCGGTCTCGATGCCGTTCGCGTGCATCACCTTGATCAGGTTTCCGGCGGCGCCGCCGGGTCCGACGTAACTCACGGTGCCTGGCGCCGATGCCCCTACCGGCGTCCCCGACGGTGCCCCGATGTCGGTGCCCATGTGCGGCATGATCTTGTGCAAGATCGGGTGCATGCGGCGCGGATTGAAGGCAGAGGTGATGGCGGCACCGGGGATGGGTTTGCGCCAGCCGCCTTCGTAGGGGCTCTTGCCACTGCCGTCATAGTATCCGCGCAAACTCGGGTCGTCGAAGTAGTACACGCGCAGGGGCTCGCGCTTCGGATTCGCGGGCCGCACTTCGATCGCCTCGATTCCCGTGTAGCGCGCGAAATCCCCCAGCACGGTGACCTCTTGGCCAATCACGCGCAGCCGATCCCCGCGCTCCAGCTCGTCCATCGCCAGATGTCCCTGGAGCGCGAGAGCGACGACGTGGGCGAGCCCGCTGTCGAAGCCCGCTTGCTCCGCGGATGCATCGAAGCTCTTGCCGTCGTACACGAGCGCGCCCGTCACTTGATTGCGCTCCACTTTCAGATCGAGCTTGCTGCCTTTGAGGAGACCGTCGTCGCCCTCTCGCGCCTGATAAATCTCCTCTGGCCCCACGGTGTACTCGAAGGCCTTGAGCCGAGAAGACGCTCGGTCCAAGAGCGCCGTGAAGCGATCCGAGCGATTGCACTTGTCGAAATCACGCACGCCCTTCATCGCGGTCAGCACGCGATAGGCTTCTTTCTCCGGCACGCCCGCGGTCGCGAGCGCCTTGATGAACGGATCGGTCGAGATTTTTCCTTCCACCGAGCGCAGCTTCGGGTCGCCGTTGCTGTCGGCAATGCGCCACGGACCGGGCACTTTTTGGCGGGCGCGCTTCTGCGCGGTGGGCGGCGCTTCGACCGCAGGCAGTGCCGCACTTGCGGCGGTCGCAGCTCCACTCGCGGCTTTGCCCAGCGCAGTACCCTTGTGACGGTCGATGTTGATCATCAACGCGACCAACGTGAGCACGGTGGCGGTGCCGATCAGCGTGCCGAACACGGCTATCAGCGTTGGCGACAACTGATTCGCGGCGCGCGGCAGGAAGGGCGTGGAGGGCGCCCGACCGCTGGCGTTGCCGACGTCGAGCTCGCCCAGCTCTGGCTCGCGCTCCTCTGGGCGGCCAATCTCGTCGAGGCCCCCGCGCACCGGGCCCTCCGGCGTGCTGTCCGGCCGTGCGGCGTGCGCGCGTGCCAGTAGCCGGTCGCGAGCACTCTCGCCGCCCTCACCGTGCCGAGCGCGCGCAAACTCGTCTGGCGCCGCCTCGTCGGCAGCGCCTTCCGACGCTAATTGAAGATCGGGTTCGGGATCTCCGTCATCGCGTACTGAAGGATCGACGACACGGCCTACGTGACGTGTTCCTCCGGCTCCCGGAGAAGAGGACACGAACGCGGGGTAGCAGTGGACGCTGAGCGGGGCAAGCGCAGCCAACCGGCCCACGGCACAATCCGCCGCGATAACCGCTACTTAAAAATTGCTTCCGCGAGTGTAATCGTCGCGGCACGGATCCCGCCACGCTCATGCGAACCCGCGTGCGGCGGGGCTTTCACAGACAGGCCCTTTGAAACAAACTGCCAGGCATGGACGACCATCTGAAGCAGCTGCTGCTCTTGGGGCGCGAGCACTATCAGAAGCGCGAGTTCGACAAGGCAGAGTACTTGTTGAAACAAGTCGTCCAACAAACCGATCGCTTCGCAGATGTGTTCGACATGCTGGGCGTGATCGCTCACTCGCAAGGCGACTTCGCGCAAGCGGAGCGTAACTTCGAGAAGGCGGTCAGCCTGAATCCGAACTACACCGAAGCTCAGCTGAACTTGATGGTCACGTACAACGACCTCGGTAAGTACGATTCGGCGCGCGAGATTTACTCGCGCATCCGCGGCCGCGCGGCGGGCGGTGAAGGTCCGAGCGATCCTTTCGCGATGGGAAAGATCGCCAACATGCACGCGGAGATCA
>Ga0247740_1000307_pt1 | contig 25539 bp, 19 predicted proteins | sample UWRJL148409B2_FD_180942 | JGI IMG/M metagenome (GOLD analysis project Ga0247740, IMG submission 180942) | Plant litter microbial communities from Arlington Agricultural Research Station in Wisconsin, United States - UWRJ-L148-409B-2 | ecosystem: Environmental > Terrestrial > Plant litter >...
CCGCGCCCGCGCGCCGCGCAAGTCGCCGAGAGTGCAGTTAGACGGGGTTGGTCCGATGCGCAGCCCGTCAAAGTGCACTTTCGACGAGATTGGCCGCAGTGGTGTCAGCCCGCGATCGGGGAGGGGCGCAGCTCGCGCAGCGTGCGGTACCGGCCCTGCTTGCGGGCGCCGAGTACCGAGATGAGCAGCCCGAGCACCAGCCACACGAGCAGCGGAAGGATCGCTGCCCACAGGGCCGCGCCCGTTCCGCCGTACATGAGCTGACGGATGCCCTCCACGGCGTGACTCATCGGCAGCGCCTGGTGCAGGAACGCGAGGGGGGCGGGCAGCGTCTGCCACGGGAACGTGCCGCCCGCGGTGACGAGCTGCACGATCATGAGCAGCAGTCCGAGGAACTGCCCGATGCTGCCGAGCCACACGTTGAGCGCCAGCACGATCGCGGCGAACGTGAGGGAGACGAGGATCATGAAGGCGAGCATCCCGATCGGGTTGGCGGGTTGCAGGCCGAGAACGCCGACGACGATCGCGAACAGCGCGACCATCTGCACGGCGCCGAGGGCCGCGGGGGTCGCCCAGCCCGCGAGGGCGGTCGTGATCGGGCGGCGCACGGCGGTGAGCGCCCGGCGCGATAGCGGCCGCACGAGCAGGAAGAGCGCGTACATGCCGATCCAGGCGGCGAGGCTGATGAAGAACGGGGCGAGCCCGGCGCCGTAGTTCTGCGCCTCGGTGATCGCGCGCTGGTCGACCGCGACGGGCGAGGCGATCGCGCGGGCCGATGCCGAGCGCGACGCCGCCGTGGTGGTCGGGACTTCGGCGGCGCCGTCCGTGAGGGACTGGTCGAGCTCGGCCGATCCGGCCGAGAGCTGCGCGAGCCCGTCGCTGAGTTGAGCAGCCCCGCTGGATGCCGAACCGGCCCCGTCGGAGACCCGCGCTGCACCCGCTGCGGCCGAGTGGATGGCCGCAGCGAGGGTGGGGGCTGACGCACTCAGAGCCTGCACACCGCTCGACACCTGCGACGCGCCCGTCGACAGCGCGCCCAGCGACCCCGACAGGCCGCTCGCGATCCCGCTCGCCGTTCCGGTCTCGCCCGACAGCGTGTCCAGCTCGCCGAGGATCGTCGCCTGATCCTCCGGCGAGACGTTCGACGCCGCGAAGATCGGCTCCAACTGCGTACGGATGCTCGGGCTCAACGATGCCGCGGCGCTCGAGACGCCCGCGAGCGAGGTCCCGGCCGACGCGGCCGACGCGAGCCCGGAGGCGACGGAGCCCGCACCACTCGCGAGCGAGGCGGCGGAGCCCGGGAGCGCGGCCGCCTGGGAGTCCAGCTGCGCGAGGCCCGAGCTGAGGGACCGCGCCCCCGTGGCCAGGGTCGCGCTGCCGGCGGCGAGGGACTGCGCACCCGTCGCGGCGGTGGCTGCGGCATCCGTGAGTCTCGACGCCCCGTCGGACGCGTCGACCAGTCCCGTGCGGATGGAGTCGACCGCGTCGAGGAGGGTGCTCGAGGCGTTCTCGCCCACCTGCTCGGTGATCGCCGCCTGCACCGCCGCGGCCGCCTGCTTGGCCAGCGTGGTGCTCAGGTAGCTGTTGGTGTCGTTGGTGGTGAGCACGAGCGAGGCTTGGACGGGGTCGTCGTCGGAGGCCGACTCGAGGTCCGCGGAGAAGTCGGACGGGAACGTGACGCTGAAGTCGTAGGTGCCGTCGGTGACGCCGGCCTCGGCCTCAGCCGCGGGCACGATCACCCAGCCGAAGCGGCCGTCGTCGACGAGCTGGTCGGCGGCGTCGCGCCCGTAGGTGCCGGTGTCGTCGACGACGATCGCGGCAGGCACCTTGTCGAGCTGGTTGTACGGGTCCGCGTTGCCGTAGAGGTACAGGCCGCCGTAGACGACCGGCACGATCATGAGCGCGACGAGCGCGAGCAGGCCGATGCGGCTGGAGGTGAGTCGGGCGAGTTCCGAGCGGACGAGGGTGAGGATTCTCATGCGGCTTCCTGGAGTGAGGCGAGGGCGTCGGCGGTCACGGCATCGGTGACGATGACGACGGTGACGCCGCGGGCGGCGATGGCGGCGAGGGCGGCGTACCAGTCGGCGGGCTCGCCGCCGTGGCGCTCGGGCGAGGTGACGATGAGGCCCTCGACGCCGTCGCGCAGCAGCGCGAGCTCGGAGAAGAGCCGCACTCGGTCGGCCGGTGGCAGCGAGCGGATCGGCACCCTCGCGTACCCGAACAGCTCGTGCTGCTCGAGGAACGCGCGCACGGCGCCGCGGGAGGACGGGATGCCGGCGAAGCTGAACTCCTCGCGGACGACGGAGGTGAGCGAGACGCCGGCGGTCGGCTCGGCCACCACGGGGGTGTCGACGAGAGCGACGCGATCCCTCAGGTCCGCGGGGTGCACGGAACCGGAATCCGGCCGCAGTCGGCCGCCGAGCAGCATGGAGACGAGCAGCGGGCGCTCGGCGGTCTCGACGGCGATGACGGTAACGCCGGGGTCGGCGACGAGGGTGACCGGGGGGACGGCGGCGCCGAGGCCGGCGCCGATCGCTGCCGCGTCGAGGGTGATGCGCATTATGAGTCCAGTTCGGGGTGGGTGTCGATGAGGGTGGCCGAGTCCGCCGCCGAGAGGCCGATGGTCGAGAGCACCAGGAGCATGACCAGCCGGTGCGCGTCGGCAGCCGGCACGGCGTCGCGCGAGGCCTCGGCGAGACCGCTGAGTGCGGCATCCTCGACCAGGCGCGCCAAGCGTGGCACGGGGATGTCGCGACGCACGCTGCCCGTGGCGGCACCCTCGGCGATCGCCGACACCACCCGCTCGCGCAGGGGGGCCAGGGCCTCGGCCGTGACCGACTTGAGCGGCCCGCGGACGGCGAAGACCGCCATCACGCGCACGTCCTCGACCTCGTGCCACAGCCGGGATGCGATGAGCGCGAGCCGTACGACCGGGTCGGCGTGCTCGACGTTGCCCACCGCAGCGGCGACGCGCAGGGCGCCGAGCGTGATGAGCTCGCGCAGCAGTTCGTCGCGGGTGGCGAAGTGCCCGTAGATCGAGCGACGGGAGAGGCCGGCACGAGCGGCGATCGCCTCGAGGGAGGCGTCGGCGTCGAGGTTGAGCTCGATCCGCGCGGCGGCGAGCAGGGCGAGTCGGTTCTCGGTGGCATCCCTACGCATGAGGATGATCGTACCTAACTTGCACAACACTGTGCAAGTTATTCGACTCGATATAATCAATTGCAAGACCCCACCACTTCGAAGGGATCCCAACATGCCCGCAATCGTGATCATCGGCGCCCAGTGGGGCGACGAGGGCAAGGGCAAGGCCACCGACCTCCTGAGCGAACGCATCGACTACGTCGTCAAGTTCAACGGAGGCAACAACGCCGGCCACACCGTCGTCGTCGGCGACCAGAAGTACGCGCTGCACCTGCTTCCCTCCGGAATCCTCACTCCGGGAGTCGTCCCGGTGATCGGCAACGGTGTCGTCGTCGACATCGAGGTGCTGTTCCACGAGCTCACCGCGCTGCAGAGCCGTGGCGTGGACGTCTCGAAGCTCCTGGTGAGCGCGAACGCGCACGTCATCACGCAGTACCACCGCACCCTCGACAAGGTCACGGAGCGGTTCCTCGGCAAGCGCCAGATAGGCACGACCGGCCGGGGCATCGGACCGGCGTACGCCGACAAGATCAACCGCGTCGGCATCCGCATCCAGGACATCTTCGACGAGAACATCCTGCGCCAGAAGGTGGAGGGTGCCCTGCACCAGAAGAACCACCTGCTGGTCAAGATCTACAACCGCCGTGCGATCGCCGTCGACGAGGTCGTCGAAGACCTGCTGAGCTACGCCGACCGCCTGCGCCCCATGGTCGCCGACACCGGTCTGGTGCTCAACCAGGCGCTCGACGCGGGCAAGACCCTCGTGTTCGAGGGCGGCCAGGCCACCATGCTCGACGTCGACCACGGCACCTACCCATTCGTCACGTCGTCCAACTCGACCAGCGGCGGCGCCGCGACCGGTTCGGGTGTTGCGCCGAACCGCATAGACCGCGTGATCGGCATCGTGAAGGCGTACACGACGCGAGTCGGTGCGGGTCCGTTCCCGACCGAGCTCGAGGACGAGTCGGGCGAGTGGCTGCGCGCTCGCGGCTTCGAGTTCGGCACCACCACGGGCCGCCCCCGCCGCACCGGCTGGTACGACGCCCCCATCGCCCGCTACTCGGCGCGCATCAACGGCGTCACCGACTTCGTGATGACCAAGCTCGACGTGCTCACGGGGCTCAAGACCATACCCGTCTGCGTCGCCTACGAGGTCGACGGCGTGCGCGTCGAGGAGGTTCCGGTCTCCCAGTCCGACTTCCACCACGCCGTTCCGATCTACGAGGAGTTCCCCGGCTGGGACGAGGACATCTCGGGCGCCCGCACGTTCGAGGAGCTGCCGAGGACGGCGCAGGAGTACGTGCTCGCGATCGAGGCGATGAGCGGCTCGCGCATCTCGGCGATCGGTGTCGGTCCGGACCGCGAGGCGATCATCGTGCGCCACGACCTCCTGAACGGCTGAGCCCTCCAAACGCTTAACCCTCGCGTTAACCCTCGCCGGTCCGCATCGATTACTCCCCGTTCGCACTCCCTCGACAGGGGGTCCGCACTTATGGGGACCCCTAGCCTGAACACTGCCGATACCCGACGGCAGCGCTTACCCCCTTGAGCTACCGGTCGGCATACCCGAAATACCCGACGACCCGACCGGCAGTCTTCCCGAGTGCCGGTCGGGACGAGGAATGTGACCCGACATGACTCATACAGTCGACCGCGATTACCCGTGGCAACTGACTGGCTCCACCCCCGTGCAGCAGCTCCAACGCGCACGGTCCCGCCCGACCGAATGGGCGCTCACCTACTCGCGCATCGTGACGACGAGCGACTTCTTCGTGGTCATCATCGCGATCGCGAGCACCCACCTGATCTCCTTCGGGTTCGAGTACGTGCGGGTGAGCGGGCCGCTGCCCCTGGGCGACTACCTGATGTTCTCGGTGGCGCTCGCCGCTGCATGGATGATCGCGCTCACCGCCGCCGGATCCCGCGACACGCGCATCCTCGGCACCGACCTCACCGAGTACCGCCGCGTCATCAATGCCACCCTCCTACTGTTCGGCGCGATCGGTGTGGTCGCCGCCATGACCCAGACCGATGTCGCCCGCGGCTACCTCATCACCGCCTTCCCGCTCGGCCTCGCCGCCCTCCTGGTCTCGCGCTGGAGCTGGCGCCGCTGGCTTCACGTGCGCCGCCGCCGCGGCGAGTTCGCGTTCCGTGTGCTCATCGTCGGTCCGACGGCGAACGTGCTCGAGCTCGCCCGCTCGCTCGCCGAGCGCCCCGACGCTGGCTACCGCGTGATCGGCGCACTCGTCACGGACGGCGAGTCGGGCAGCACCGAGGGCGTCCCGATGACGCGGGTGACGCGCACGACGCTGTTCTCACGCCTCGCGGAGTCGACGCAGGACACCGTGATCGTGGTCGGATCGGACGACCTCTCCGGCCAGACCATCAACGAACTGAGCTGGCGCCTCGACGCGGGCCAGCAGCTCGTCGTCGCCCCGCAGCTCGTCGGGGTCGCGGGCTCGCGCATCCACACCCGCCCGGTCGCCGGGCTGCCGCTGATCCACGTGGAGACCCCGTCCTACGACGGCTGGAAGCGCTCGACCAAGCGCGCGCTCGACATCGTCGGCTCCGGGATGCTCCTGCTCGTGCTCTCCCCGCTGCTTCTGGTCACCGCGCTGCTCATCAAGCTCGCGTCGCCCGGCCCCGTGTTCTACCGTCAGGAGCGCATCGGCCTGAGCGGTGAGCCGTTCCACATCCTCAAGTTCCGCAGCATGATCGTCGACGCGGATGCCGGGCTCGCCGCCCTTCTGCGCGAGCAGGGCAACGGCGACACCCCGCTGTTCAAGGTCAAGCACGATCCGCGCATCACCCCGATCGGCCGGTTCATCCGCCGGTACTCGATCGACGAGCTGCCCCAGCTCTTCAACGTGTTCGCCGGGCAGATGAGCCTGGTCGGTCCCCGCCCGCAGGTCGACGGCGAGGTGCGCCTGTACGACTCCAAGTCGAGCCGCCGCCTGGTGGTCAAGCCCGGCATGAGCGGTCTCTGGCAGGTGAGCGGGCGCTCCAACCTGTCGTGGGAGGACAGCATCCGCCTCGACCTCTACTACGTCGAGAACTGGTCGGTCACGAGCGACCTCGTCATCCTGCTCCGCACCGCCCGCGCCGTGCTGTCCCATGACGGAGCAGTCTGACGTGAGCCTGCACACGGATGTCGACGCCGCTCGATCACCTTCCCCGGTGGCCGAGCGGGGTCGATCCCTCGTCGTCCTGCACGTGGTCGAGAGCTGGGGCGCGGGAGTGCGCGCCGCCACCATCCGCTACGCGGCGGCGACGCCCGAGTACGAGCACCACGTGCTGCGCGGCACCGGACGCAGCGAGTTCGCCTCGGACGGCGAGCACGTGTTCGCGAGCGTGCGCGACCTCCCCGCCGGCGCGCTCGCCGCGCGTCGCGCCATCCGCGCGGCCGCGCGCGAATTGACGCCCGACGTGGTGCACGCGCAGTCGTCGTACGCGGGCTTCTTCGTGCGCACGACCCTGCGCAGCAGCGCCCGCCAGCGCATCGTCTACAGCCCGCACTGCTTCGCCTTCGAGCGTCGCGACCTGTCTCCCGCTGTGCGCCTCGCGGTGCGCGGCGTGGAGGCCGTGCTGGCCCGCAACACCCACACGATCGCCGCCTGCTCGCGAGCCGAGCTCGCCACCGCCGAGCGCTTCGGTGCCCGCGCCGTGTACGTGCCCAACGTGCCGAGCATCACGCGGCCGGTCGCGTCCGCGCCGGGCGAGGGCATCGTGACCGTGGGCCGCATCGGCGCCCAGAAGGACCCCGACTTCTTCTCCGACGTGGTCGGCCGGGTGTTCGCCCGGCGACCGCACGCCACCGCGGAGTGGGTGGGCGACGGCGACGACACGGATGCCCGCGCGCAACTGCAGGCGCGGGGCATCCGTGTCACCGGCTGGCTGTCGTCGGCGGCCGCTCAGTTCTCGGTCTCCGGGGCCGGCGTCTACGTACACACCGCGGCGTGGGAGGGCTTCCCGATCTCGATCCTCGAGGCGGTCGAGCTCGGCGTGCCCGTCGTCGCGCGGGAGGTGCCGACCCTCGTCGGCGCCCTCGCCACGCCCGGACTCACGGCACCGGCGCAGGTCGCCGGCGCCGTCTCAGACCTGCTCGCGGGCGGACCCGTGGCCCGCGAGCACAACCTCTCCGCGTGGCGGGAGGTGCTCGCCGGCAACACCGCCGAGCACCAGGCCGAGGCGCTGCGCGGCCTGTACTCCGGTCGAGCGCGACTCGTCGTCAACGGCAAGTGGCTCGGCTCGAGGCAGAGCGGCATGCAGCGCTATGCCGGTGAGGTCGCGCGCCGCATCCTCGCGCTGGAGCCCTCGGCCCGCGTGATCGCGCCCGCCAACGCGGTGCTGCCGGAGTGGCTGCCAGCCGACCGGGTGACGCGCTCGCGGCTGAGCGGCGTGCCGTTCGAGCAGCTCGAGCTGCCGTGGCGCAGCCGGGGGGCGACCCTGCTGAACTTCGCCGGAGCGGCCCCGCTGGTCAAGCGCGACCAGCTCGTCGTGATGCACGACGCCACGCCCGCGCGGTTCCCGCAGACCTTCTCCCGCAAGTTCGTGGCGTGGTACTCCGTGATGAACCGGGTGCTGTCGCGACGGGCGAAGTACCTCGCCACGGTGTCGGAGTTCAGCCGGGCTGAGCTCGCCGACGTGCTCGGCGTCTCGCGGTTCACCGTCGCGGGCAACGGGCACGAGCACGTGCTGGGGCTCGGTCTCGCCGGTCGGGCGGAGCCGGGGCGCGAGTACGTGCTGTGCATCGGCAACCTCACCCCGAACAAGAACCTCGTTCCGGTAGCCACGGCGCTCGCCGCAGCGGGCATCCGTGTCGTCGTCGTCGGGGCCGGAGGAGCGAGCAACGTCTACGCCCAGCAGGCCGGCCTCGAGATCCCGGGCGTCGAGCTCGCCGGGCGCGTGAGCGACGACGAGCTCGCGGCGCTGCTGCGCGGCGCCACGGCGCTCGTCTTCCCGTCGCTCTACGAGGGTTTCGGGCTCCCCGTCGTCGAAGCCCAGGCGCTCGGCTGCCCCGTCATCGCGTCCGACGCCGCCTCGATCCCCGAGGTCGCGGGTGACGGCGCCCTCTACTTCGACGCCACCGAGCCGGAGCAGGCCGTCGCCCTCGTGCGCGGACTCGATGCCGACACGCGCCGCGCGCTGATCGAGCGCGGGCACGCGAATGTGTCACGGTTCACGTGGGACTCCACGGCCGCCTCACTGCTGGCGCTGGTCGCCCCCGAGCCGGTGAGGAGCGCACGATGAGGATTGCCCAGTTCGTCGGCTCCCTCCTCGAGCCGCTCGGCGGCGCAGAGCAGTACTGCCTCGAGCTCGCGCGCTGGCAGCGCGACCAAGGGCACGACGTCACGATCGTCACCGGGTGGGTGTCCCCCGGGATCGAGAAGTCCCTTGCGGCCGAGGGGCTGCCCGTGCGCCTCGTGCGCAACTGGCGGCCCTACCCGCCCGACCGCAAGGGACGCAAGCCCGCAGCTGTCCTCTTCCATGCGCTCGACCTCCTCGGCAGCGTCCGCATCGCCGGCCCGCTGCGTCGCGCCCTCGCGGAGCCCTGGGACGTCGTGCACGTGCACCGCTTCGCGGGCTTCGGTTCCGCGATGCTGCGCTCGGGCCGGCCCACGGCGATGACCGTGCACGACTACGGCCTCGTCGACACCTCGACAACACTCCTGCGCCACGGCCGCGAGGTCGACACCGTGCCGCTCGTCCAGCGCCTGCGCACCCGTATCGTGAACCGCTCGGTGTCCGCGGCCCGCCTGATCTTCCCGACCGAGCGACTCCGCCGCAAGCACGTGCAGTGGGGGCTCGAGCTCCCCGCCCGCACCGACGTGATTCCGCACGGCTGGCGCGTCTCCGCCGCTGCTCCCGCGCTCCCCGCGGGCGACGGCACCGTCGTCTTCCTGTTCCTCGGCAAGCTCATCGCGCCGAAGGGCGTCGAGCTGCTGCTCGAGGCCTGGGGCGAGGGGATGCCCGGGGGCGAACTCTGGGTGGCCGGCGCCGGGGAGCTCGAGTCCGCGGTGCGCGCCGCGCCGCACGTGACGTTCCTCGGCTGGGTGGACGACACCGCGCGCCGCGCGGCGCTGGCGGGGGCATCCGTGCTCGTGCTGCCGTCGACGTGGCCGGAGAACTTCCCGCTCTCCGCGGCCGAGGGCGTGCTCGCCGGGCTGCCGCTGATCTCCACCACCGTCGCCGCCCCGCCCGTGCTGGTCGAGGGCGAGAACGGCCTGCTGGCGACTCCGGATGCCCCGGCTCTGCGCGAGGCGATGCAGGCGCTGCTCGACCCGGCGGTGCGGGCGCGATTCGCCGCCGGCTCGCGCTCGGCCGCGCTCGACCTCGACTTCGACACCCACGGGCGGCGGATCGAGGCGCTCTACACGGAGATGCTCGCCCTCCGCGGGGTTACGGCATGAGCCTGCAGGACCGGCTGCTGCGGGCCACCCGCGGCCGCGTGCTCGGCCGCGCCGCCTACCTCGTGCTCAAGTCACTCGGCGTGGAGTTCCCCCGCTCGGTGCAGTGGGCCGGCCCCATCGAGCTCACGCACGGGGCCGTCGGGCTCGTGGTGCACGGCCGCACGATCATCGGCGAACGGGTGTTCCTCATGCCGGGCGTGGTGCTGGGTCGCTCCGACTCCTGGATCCCGGAGACGCCGGACACGGCGACCGGCCGCATCGTCGTCGGTGACGACGTGACGCTCGGCGCCGGGGCGAAGGTGCTGTTCAAGTCGGGGCAGCAGCTCATGATCGCCGACGGCACGATCGTCGGCGCGAACGCCGTGCTCCTCGAGTCCACCGGCCCGGGCGAGATCTGGGCCGGGAACCCCGCCCGCAAGGTCGGCACGAGGCCGGCATGACCGTGACCGTCCTCGGCATCGTGACCCTCGTCGCGATCGTCGGGGTGTGGCTGGTGCGCCGGCAGTGGACCCAGTACGTGATCGGGGCGACCGTCGCGTTCCCGCAGACCGCGGCGATCGTGGTTGCCGACAACGGGTTCCCGCTGTTCTACTTCGCGATCATCGTGCTGGTGGTGCTGTCGATCCCCGCGGTGCTCGTGGGCCTGTCCCGGCTCGGGCGTGGACCGGCGCCCGCGGTCCCGCGTCGGCTGCCGGACCTCCTCGGCGTCGCGCTCCTGGTGTGGGCGACCATCATCACGCTCGCCGGTCCGCGCATCTTCGCGGGCATGCGCGTGTTCGCACCCGAGCTCGGGGTGGATGCGCAGGTCGTGAACATGGCGACCCTGCATCCGTCGCTCGGCAATCTCGCCCAGCTCGGGTACGTCGCGATGGCGGTGATCTTCCTGCTGCTGGCGGGGCGGCTCTTCCCGGTGGATGCCCGTCTGGTCGGGTCGACGATGTGGATCGCGGTCGTGCTCGCCGCGGTGCGCATCGTCGCGGAACCGATCTGGCCCCACGAGCTGCTGCAGAACATGCCCGGATTCAACTACGCGACCCCGGAGCGGCTGTCGGGGACGTTCTACGAACCCTCCGTTCTCGGGCTCTACCTCACCGCCGCAGCCGGGTACTTCGGTGCGCGGCTCATCTGGTCAGGGCGGGGTGGTCGCATCGCCGCGCTCGTGGCGCTCGTCCTGGTCGGGATCGACTTCCTCCGGAACGGCTCGGGTACTGCGCTGCTGGGGCTCGGGATCGTCATCGCGCTCGGCGCGGTGGTCGCGCTCGTGCGGCAGCTGCGGTCCGGCCGGTTCGGCGTGCGGCCGTTCGCGGTGGTGGGGGCGGTGGTGATCGTCGGGGTCGGGCTCACGCAGATCCCGTTCATCCTCGAGCTCACGGTCGGAACCGCGTCGACCAAGGCCGACTCCGACAGCTTCGTCGCGCGCACGGCATCGAACGTGCGGTCGCTGCAGGTCTTCTTCGAGAGCGTCGGGCTCGGCGTGGGACTCGGCGGGAACCGCCCGTCGAGCCTGATCGCGCTCATCGCCAGCTGCCTCGGGATCATCGGGCTCGCGCTCGTTGGTTCGCTCGTGTTCCTCGCGCTGCGGCGGGCACTTCTGCACCGCGCCATCGAGCCCGCGGGCTGGGCGCTCGGGGGAGTGCTGGTCGCGGCGATCGTGGCCGTGCCCGACCTCTCGACGCCCGCGATCTGGATCGGCCTCGCGGCGTGCCTCTACACGGTGGTGCCGGCGCGCGTCAGCGGGTCAGCGGGAGCGCCAGCCGAGCTCCTGGCGGGCGCGGCGCCCGAGGTACCAGCGCTCCAGCGGGGCGAGCCCTGAGAGCGAGCCCAGGAACCGGCGCACGAACGGCTCGAGCGCGGCCCTGCCCTCGGTGGTGAGCGGCCCGTCGCGGGTGAAGGCGAGGTGCGGGAACCACGGGGTCTCACGGGTGTCCCAGAGCAGGCTCGTCAGCTCTTGGTAGGAGCGCTCGAGCACGGGGTCGTAGGCGAGGCTCTCCCGCCAGCCGAGCGCGGCGGTCACCTGGGTGGCGCTCTTGCGGATCAGCACGGTCGGCCGCGCGAGGCGCACCATCGTCGCGCCGTTCGCGGCCGCGCGCAGCCAGAGGTCGTAGTCCTCGGCGATGGCGCCCGGGCGGTAGCCGCCGGCGGCGCGCAGGGCGGTGGCGGTGCCCATCGAGGTCGAGTGCGGGTAGGGGCAGTCGATGAGCAGCGCGAGCCTCGCGGCCTCGCGGCCGAACCCGATGGGCGGCACCGGGCGGCGGATCGTGCCCTTGCCGAAACGCTGGTAGGTCGAGAACACGAGGTCGGTGCCGCGGTCGAGCTCCGCCATCTCGGCGGCGAACCGGCCCGGGAGCCCGACGTCGTCCGAGTCCATGCGCGCGATGTACTCGCCGGAGGCCGCGGCGAGGAGGCGCTGCGCGGCCAGGGCAACGCCGAGGTTCTGCGTCACCCGGTCCACGATCACGCGGGAATCGCCCGTGGACGACGCGATCTCGTAGGTGCGGTCGCTCGACGCGTCATCGAGGACGATGAGTTCGGCATCCTTGGGCATGTCTCGCAGCGTGGTGGTCAGCGCTTCCCCGATGGTGCGCTCGGCATTGCGCGCGGGCATGAGGACGCTCAGTCGGGGCATGGTGGCACCACTCTCGCACAACGTGAGGGCGTGTTGCCTTAACCCGGCCCTTAACCCTCACACCTATGCCCCCTTTCGGGTGACTCGCACTGGAGGGGCACCTGAGACCCCCATAACCTGTTCATGAGCTACCCACTCGTTTACCCGAATCTCGCCTGTTCCCTTCCCCCGAAACGGAACCGCACACGGTTACCCGACCGCGCGCTGATGGCGAACCCCTGAAGGAACCCGAAATGCACAGCACCCGAGCTGGCAACACGATGGCGCACCCCGGCGTGCTCATCGGCTGCGACATCCACCCGGTCTTCAACGTCGTCGAGAGCATCGACGTCTTCGGCGAGCGCTACCTCGCGAGGGTGTTCACCCCCGCCGAGCGCGCTGCCTGCGGAGAGGCGCCCGAACGCCTCGCCGCGCGCTACGCAGCCAAGGAGTCAGTGCTCAAGCTGCTGAAGATCCCGGCGGACGTCGCGGTGGCATGGACGGACATCGAGGTGAGCGCCGACCCGAACGGCGCCCCCTCGGTGACCCTCCACGGCCGCGCGGCGGAGATCGCCGCCGACCTGGGCATCACCACCATCGAGCTGACCCTCAGCCACGACGGCGGCATGGCCATGGCGGTCGCCGCGGCCATGGTCGGCCTCGACGTGGAGCTCGCAGCGTGAGCGGCACCGCCGGCGTCGACGCCGGCGTCCGCCGCGTGCTCGACACCCACGCCAAGCTGCGCGTGCCGGCCGCCGACCTCGCCGAGGACGCGGACCTCTACGCCGCTGGCATGACGTCGCACGCGAGCGTCAACGTCATGCTCGCCGTCGAGGACGCCTTCGAGGTCGAGTTCCCCGACAGCCTGCTCACCAAATCCACGTTCTGCTCCATCGGTGCGATCCGCTGCGCCGTCGAAGGTCTTCTGGAGGCCGCAGCATGAGAATGCCCACCGTCATCATCGCTACGCCGGATGCCCGTCCGCTCGATGAGCGCATCGCCCATGTCGCCGACATCGCCTCCCGCTACGCGTCCGAGGTCGACGCTTCCGCCCGCTTCCCCGCCGAGGCCGTTGACGCGATGCGCTCCACCGGCCTGCTCGGTGCGAGCCTCCCGGTCGCCCTCGGCGGCGAGGGCCTCACGCTCCCGCAGCTCGGCGCGATCGCGTCGCGCCTCGGCGCCGCGTGCTCGTCGACCGGAATGGTCTTCGCCATGCACCACAGCCAGGTACTGAGCCTCTCGCGCCACCTCGGCGGTTCGGCATCCCTCGCCGTGCTCGCCGGCCGCATCGCGAGCGAGCAGCTTCTGCTCGCCTCGGCGACCACCGAGCTCGGCATCGGCGGCGACGTTCGGTCGAGCTCGTGCTTCGTCGACCTCGAGGGCGACAAGGTGCGCCTCGTGAAGAACGCCCCGGTCATCTCCTACGGCTCCGAGGCCGACCTCGTGCTCGTCACCGCCCGTCGCAACGCCGAGAGCGCGCCCAGTGACCAGGTGCTCGTCGTGTGCGACGCCGCCAACCTCGAGCTCGAGGCGACCGGGGGGTGGGACACTCTCGGACTCCGCGGGACGGCGAGCATGGGCTACCGCCTCAACGCGCTGGTCCCTGCCGATCGGGTGATCCCCGAGCCCTACGACGACATCTCGACGGAGACCATGCTGCCGGCCTGCCATGTGCTGTGGGCATCCGTGTGGCTCGGCATGGCCCGCGCGCTGGTCGACACCAGCCGCCAGTACGTGCGCGCCGCGGCCCGCCGTTCCATCGGAAGCCTGCCGCCCGGAGCGACCAAGCTGGTCGACCTCATCGCCGAGCTCGAGCGGTTCGAGCAGCTCGTCGATGGCGCTGCCCGTCGCACCGACGGCATCTGGGAAGACCGCGACGCCCTCGGCGGCGTCGGCTTCGCCGTCAGCATCAACAACCTCAAGGTGACCGCGTCCGAGCTCGTCGCGCAGATCGCGGTCGCAGCGCTCGCCATCACCGGCATCTCGGGCTACCGCAACGACGGCAAGTTCAGCGTCGCCCGCATCTTCCGCGACGCGCAGGGTGCCGCCCTCATGGTCCACAACGATCGCATCATCGCCAACACCGCCAGACTCATCCTGGTTCAGAAGGGCTAGTGACATGACCGACATCCTCACCGACGCTCCCTCGGCGCTCGACGCCGCCCGCCTCGAGTTCCGCGAGGAGTTGCTCGCCTCCGGCATGCTCATCGGCACCTCGGTGCCGGGCATCTACGGCCGTTCCGGCGACTTCGAGCGCGTCATCGCCGGCCTCGACTCCCTGCTGGGCGGCGCGTTCGCCTCGCTCGGCGCCACCGTGCTGCGATTCCCACCGGTGTACCCCCGAGCCGACTTCGAGCGCACCGACTACATCGCGTCGTTCCCCGACCTGAGCGGTGTCGTGTCGAGCTTCGAGCGCGGCGACCGCGAGCACCGCGAGCTGCTCGCCGCCCGCGAGGACGGCCACGCCTGGGACGGCTGGATGGACCCCACCGATGTCGTGCTCACCAACGCGATCTGCCACCCGCTCTACGCGACCCTCGAGGGCACCATGCCCGAGGGCGGCGGCGTCTTCGACCTCTCCGGCTACGGCTTCCGCCACGAGCCCTCCGTCGACCCGATGCGCCTGCAGTCGTTCCGGATGCGCGAGTTCGTGTACGTCGGGACCCCCGACGCCGTACAGCTCTACCGCGACACCTGGCTCGACACGTCGGTGGAGTTGCTCGCCACCCTCGGCCTGGCCGTGCAGGCCGTCCCGGCCAACGACCCGTTCTTCGGCCGCGCGGGCAAGATGCTCATCAGCGCCCAGCTGCGCGAGAACCTCAAGGTCGAGATCATCGTCCCGCTCTACGGCGACCTGCACGAGGGCACGGCCATCGCGTCCGCGAACTGCCAGCGCGACCACCTCACCGCGGCGTTCGACATCCGGACCGCCGACGGCGAGATCGCGCACGCCGCGTGCGTCGCGTTCGGCATGGAGCGCACCGCTCTCGCCCTGCTGCGCACCCACGGCATGTCCCTCGACGCCTGGCCCGCGGGCGTGCGCGCCCTCCTGGGGCTGTGATCGCCCGATGATGATCGACACCTGGTTCGGCGACTCCGACCAGTCCAACCTCGGCTTCCTGCACATCCCTGACGATGGGATCGTGCACGGCGCCGTGGTGCTGTGCCCGCCCCTCGGCTACGACCAGGTGATCGGCTACCGCGGCCTGCGCTTCGTCGCCCAGGAGTTCGCCGCCCGCGGCATCGCGGCGCTGCGCTTCGACTACCTCGGCGAGGGCGACTCCGTCGGCGTCTCAGGTTCGGCTACCGCCCCCGAGCTGTGGATGACCAGCATCGCCCGCGCGACCGCCTATCTGCGCGATTCCGGCGTCGAGAACGTCGCCCTGTTCGGCATGGGCTCGGGCGCGCTGCTCGCCAACGAGGCAGCCGGGACCGTCAACGCCGCGGCCCTCCTCCTCTGGGATCCCGAGCTCTCCGGCCGCCGGTTCCTGCGCCGCCAGCGCTCGCTGTTCGAGCTCACGGTCGGTGCCCACGTCGACAACGACCCGAGCGGATTCCTCTCCCTGACCCTCCACCAGGAGGCGGTCGACTGGCTCACCAGCCGCGAGATCACGGCAGCGAGCCTCCCCGTCGGGGTGGACACCCTCATCGTCGGGCGCCGCGCGCACGACGAGAACCCTGCCAACCTGCGGCTGACGGGCAACCTGCCGGCCCGGGTCGAGTACCGGTCCGTCGTCGGGCAGGAGGAGCTGCTCGAGGCTCCCAGCGCCCTGGCGGTCCTTCCGGAGGAGACCATCGCCGGGATGGGCGACTGGCTCGCCGAGACGCTGGCGGGGGCATCCGTCGCCATCGATCCGGTCGTGACCGACCGCGCCGTCGTCGCCACCGCGGCCGACGGCACGCCGATCGTGGAGCGGCTGCGCCGCGTCGGGCCGCACGAGCTCTTCGTTGTCGAGACCGCCCGCGACGGCGACTTCGAGTCGGGTGTGGTGATGCTCCAGCCCGGCTCCGCGGAGCACCGGGTCGGCCCCGGTCGCTTCCAGGTGCTCGCCGCGCGCGAGCTCGCGGACCGCGGCTACCGCGCCGTCCGCTTCGACCGCAGGGTGACCGGCGATACCACCGAGGTGCGGCCGGGCGAGCCCAGTCTCATCTTCGCCGACGAGTGGGTGGACGACACCGACGTGCTCATCTCCGAGCTCGCCGCCGACGAGGTCGTCGCGCACGCCGGCCTCTGCGCCGGGGGATGGGTTGCCGCGCGTATGGCCGAGCGCCGTGAGGCGCGCCTCACCGTGCTGTTCAGCCCGAACTACTTCAAGACGGCGCCGATGCGCGATGGCGAGTACGCGAGCCTGACCAAGTCGGAGCACGAGGGCACGCAGCGGTTCCACGGGATCAAGCGCGCGGTCCGCGACCGGCTTCCGGGGTGGGCTTGGCCGATGCTGGGCCGCCTGCAGCTCTTCCACGACCCTGCCGTGCTGTTTGAGGCCTCCGCCCGTCGATCCGGCAGCACGATGGCGGTGCTCCTCACCCCGGAGGATCGCGAGAACTTCGATGCCCGCCGCGGCCCGGCCGCCGTCGCGCGCCTCGTGGGCAGGGGTGCGGACATCCGTGTCACGAACTACCCGTTCGGCGACCACTCGCTCTTCGGGGATGACGTGCGCGCCGCGATGCTGACCGACCTGCTCGCCCTCGTCGAGGAGACGCTGCCCCGTGCCGTCGCGCTGCCTGCGAGGTCATCGGCGTGACATCGACCGGGGGGAAGCGCCGTTTCGGGCTGTTCGGCGCATCGGTAGTACTCAACGGGGTCATCAGTCTCATCACCATCCCGATCGTGATCGCGGTGGCCGGCGCCGACCCCTGGGCCTCGATGGCGACCGGGCAGTCGATCGGCAACTCGATCGGGGTGCTCGTCGCGTTCGGCTGGGGGCTCACCGGCCCGGCGACCATCGCGATGGCCTCTGCCGCACGGCGACCGGGCATGTTCCTCGACTCCCTGTTCGCGCGCGGCGCCCTGCTGCTGCCGCTCATCCTCGTGCAGGCGCTCGTGACCATGGCGATCGTGCCGCACGCCAAGTTCGTCGCCTTCGTGGCCGGGCTCGCGATGACGCTCGCGGGCGTCTCCGCGAACTGGTACTTCACGGGGGAGGCGCGCCCCGGCCGCTTCCTGCTGCTGGACACGGTGCCGCGCGTGTGCGGGACGCTCGTCGGACTGCTGCTCGTCGTGCTCACCGACGAGCTGCTGTTCTTCGCCCTCGCGCAGCTCGCGGGGTCGCTGATCGCGCTCGCCGTCTCATCGTTCGTGATCCTCCGCGGCCAGAACCTCGACTTCCGCGAGGCGGCGCGCTGGCGCAGCGTGATCGCGCGGTTGAAGGAGCAGCGTCACGGGGTCGTCGCGTCGGGACTGTACGCCGGGCTCACGCCGGCGATCCTCGGCATCGTCGCGCTCGCGGCGCCGCTGTGGCTCCCGCTGTTCGTGCTCGCCGACCGACTCACCAAGTTCGTCGGAATGGGCACATCGCCCCTCATCCAGGTGTTCCAGGGCTGGGTTCCCGCAGCCGAGGGTGCGGAGCTGATCCGGCGCATCACGCTCACCCTCCGCGTCACGCTCGCGGTCGGTATCGCCGCAGGAATCGCGTACGCCGCGCTGCTGCCCGTCTTCAGCGAGCTCCTCACGCACGGGCAGGTCGAGGTCGACACCTCGTCGGCCATCGCGTTCGGCTGCGTCGCCGCATCGTGGGTGATCTCGCCGTACCTCACGAACGTCGCGCTCATGGCGGTCGGTCGCGTGCGCGTGATCGCGCTCAGCGCGCTCGTGGGCGTGCCGCTCACGCTCGTGCTGCTCGCCGCCGCCGAGCTGCTGGGGTTCCAGGAGTTCGCGCCGTGGGCGATCGTGCTCGGCAACACCGTGGGCATGATCTGGCTCGGGATCGCCCTCCGACGCGCCATGGCGAGCCCGCTCGAGCCCTCGACCGCCTACGCGCAGCACCTCGAGACGGTGGCTTAACCCCGGCCTTAACCCCCAACACCCCCGAGGCGTTAGTCGCGGATCGCTGGACGCGGAACCCCCGCGGTCCGTAGCGTTATGGGTGAGACGCCCCTGTACCCGCATCGTCGCCTCCCCAGGCTTACCCGCTTCCTGGGAACCCGAACCCGGAGCCATCCACCCAATGGACATCCACGAATACTTCGGCGTGCTGCGCCGTGGTTGGGCACTCGTCGTGCTCGGACTGCTCGTCGGCGTCGCCGGCGGTCTCGCCGCCAACGCCGTGCAGCCCCGTACCTATGCCGCCACCTCGCGCGAGATCCTCACGAACAGTGAGGCCACGGGCGACCTCACGTCGTCCCTGCAGGCGTCGAACCTGGCCTCCGGTCGCATCGGCTCGTACGTGCTGGTCGCGACCAGCGGCCTCGTGCTGCAGCCCGTGATCGACGAGCTCAAGCTCGACATGACTGTCGAGCAGCTCGCCGGCAACGTGTCGGTCGTCGCCCCCGCCGGCACCCTGATCGTCGAGATCACCGTGAGCGCCGCGACACCCGAGCTCGCGAAGTCCATCGCGAACACCGTCTCCGCCGTCTTCAGCGACGTCATCGAGAACCAGATCGAGAACGCGATGGTGCCCGCCGTCGGTGCGACCGACGACACGGATGACGCCGCCACCGATGCCGCCGCGGCAACCGCCCCCGTTCGCATCGTCAACATCGAGCATGCCTCGCTGCCGACCGGTCCCACGTTCTCGAACGCACCGCTTCTGCTCGCCGTCGGGGCCATCATGGGCCTCGCACTCGGACTCGTGGGCGCATCGCTGCGTGAATCGCTGGACCGCCGCATCCGTGGTCGCAAGGACGTCGCGGCAGTGACCGAGCGTCCCATCCTCGGGCAGATCCGGCCGGACCGGGGAGTCAAGTCCAGCCCGATCGTCATGCACACCAGCTCGCAGAGCGCGATCGCAGAGTCGTTCCGCGGCCTGCGCGCGAGCGTCGAGCACGTGCGGACGCGCGATCGCGTCAACACCTTCGTCATCACGGCGATGGCGCCCCGCCAGGGTGCGTCCCTCGTCGCCGCGAACCTCGCCCTGCCGATCGCCGACACCGCGACCACCGTCGTGGTCGTGGACGCCAACCTGCAGGCGCCGCACCAGGCCGAGATCTTCGATGTGGACGCGGGACCCGGGCTGACCGACCTCCTCACGACCAAGATCAGCGTCGACGAGGTCATCTCCGCGGGGCCGAGCGAGAACATCTGGGTCGTCCCGATCGGCTCGCGCCGCCCGAAGTCGGCCGATCTGCTCGCCACCGCCCGCATGCGTGCGCTCCTCACCGAGCTGCAGCAGCGCTTCGACGTCGTCATCATCGACACCACCGCGATCAGCACGGCGACGGATGCCACGGTGCTCGGCTCGTTCGGAGCCGCCACCCTGCTCGTGGTCGCCGAGGGCACCGCCAGCCGCCCGGCGCTCGCCGAGGCGCTCAACGCCCTGGCCGCGGGCGGGAGCATCCCCGCCGGCGTCGTGCTCAACCAGATCCCGCGCAGCACCCGCACCCGCCGCCCCGTGATGTCGGCGGTCGCGCGCCCCTCGCGCCGCATCAAGGCGGACGCCCCGACGGCGCTGGTACCCGCGCCGGCGTCACCGACGCGCCCGGTGCTGGAGCCCGTGTCGGTCGCGCCTGTTGCGCCTGTGTCGCTGGTCGAGCCTGTGTCGCTGGTCGAGCCTGTCGAGACCGAACCGGTCGCCGAGGCCCCGGTCGCAGAGGTTCTCGAGACCGCCCCGGTCGCAGGGGCTCCGGTCGTCTTCGAGCTCTCGGTCGAGCCCGTCGAGCGTGTTGAGTCCGTCGAGCCGGAGGCTGCCGAGGCACTCGAGCCCGCTGAGCTCGCTCACGAGGCGGCGCTCGACGCCCCCGAAGCGCCGGTCGCTCCGGCCGCCCCCATCGAGAGGATCCCGGCCATCATCACCCCCACCCGCGCAGCCGCGCCGATCGACCGCGTACTCGACATCAAGCCGCCGTCCGCCCCCATCGAGTCGACCTCGGGCCGCGCCGCCGCTCGCGCGGCACGCGTGGCCGCGAAGGCCGCCGCGCGCGTCGCGGCGTCCCGCCCCGACGGTCCCGTGTCCCGCTTCGCCCCGAAGCCGCCGACGGCGGCCGACGAGCTCGAGATCCTCGCAGCAGAACAGCGTCGGCACTGGGCATCCCCGCTCATCGACTCGGTGCCCGTGATCGCGCACATCGACGAGAATTCCGACTCCGTGATCGACGTGCCGCGCGGCGACACCGGCGATCGTGTGGCGTTCGTCGCACCCCTGCTCGTGCCCCAGCCCGGCGACCCCACCCCCCAGGAGCTCGCCGAGATCGTCGCCAACCAGTTCAAGGATGATGTCGTGTACGAGATCCCGCTCGAGACGTTCGGCAGTTTCCACCTCGTCGACGCCGACGCGTTCGATGCCGTCGACAACGAGCCGACGATCCTCCCCGCGTTCCGCCACACAGAGCCCGAGGTGGACCCCAGCACGCTCGTGATCGACCCCGTCGACCCGCTCAACACCGGCGCGCTCTTCACCGTGGCCCCGTCCGCCGAGGTGCCGCTCACCGAGGAGAACGCCGCGTTCGTGATCGACCTGCTCGCCGATGAGCCGGTGTTCAACCAGCCCCGCTTCGAGGACTGGGCCGCACCCGCCGCTGAGCCCGCTTCCGACCCTGCCGCCGAGGTCGACGACGACCTGCACGGGATGACCGTGCCCGAGTTCGACGCCTCCGTCTACGACCTCGACGCTCGTGCGGAGTACGAGCCGTCGGCCCACGAGGACGAGTACGACCAGCCGATCTTCGAGCAGCCTGTGTTTGCGCAGCCGGTGTACGAGCTGCCCGTTCTGGAGGATGCCGCCGAGGAACCACTCGCCGAGGAGCCCGCCTTCGTGCCGCCCGTCGATGACATCCCCATGGTCGAACTGCCCGTGCTCGACCTGCGCACACCCCCCGCCGACGTGGTGGAGGTCGCTCCCGATCACACCACCCAGCGTCCTCGTGTGTCGCCGATGACGTGGCCGGCACCGCGACTCGTCGACGACTGGGAGCTCGCCCAGCCCGAGTCCACCACCTCGGCTCCCGCGGCAGCTCCCGTCGTAGAGCCCGCCCCCGAGCCCGCTCTCGCGCGCGTCACCCCGCTCCCCACCGCGATCTCGCGAGAGCGCCTCGCCCGGGAGAGCTACATGCTCAAGTCGCGCGAGCTGGAGCGCGCGGCCCAGGAGCGCCTCAACTACGAGCAGGAGCGTCTCGAGGCGCGCATCCGCGAGCAGCTCGAGGCGGACCGTCGCCAGCTGGCAGGAAAGCTCGACGAGCTCCTCGAGGACACGGTCATGATGCCGCGCAAGGCAGACAACGCCTGATCGCCCGCCGGCCGCCGCGCCGGGGCATCCTCGTGTTTTGTGCTGCCGCTTCTCTGGCGAAAGGGAATGCCCGTCCCTCCCGTTACCGCAGAACTGGGCCGATCGCGCAGAAACTCCGGAGAAACGACTGGCGCCGGAACGACGAGCTCGAGCCGGGCCGGGCGGCACCAGCTCAGGCGGAGCGGGAGTCCTGGTCGAGCAGCCCCAGCTCGGCGGCGACGAGCAGCGCCTCCGTGCGAGTCGAGACGTTGAGCTTGCGGTAGATGCTGCGCAACTGCGCCTTCACGGTGTTGCTCGCGACGAACAGCTTCTTCGCCACCTGCTCCACCGTGGCACCCGGGTCGAGCGCGCGGAGGACGACGAGCTCCCGCTCGCTGAGTGCTCCCGCGACGGCCTGGTACGGGGCGAGGTAGCTCGTACCCGTGAGCTTGTGGGCGCGCACGAAGGCGGCGGCGTCAGGGTGCAGTTCTGCCAGCGCCTCGAGGGTCTGCTCGGGCAGGAGGCGGAACGACACGATCACGCCCGACTTCTCGGACTGCTTGAGGGCCCGCAGCAGCGAGGCGGTGGCGTCGGCGGTGCGGCCGAGCGCGAGTTCGGTCGCGGCGCGCAGAACGGCGAGGTCGAGCTGGCCGTAGCGCTCGGTGCGCCCGCGGGCCTGCCCTTCGAGGATGAACAGCAGCGCGTGCTTCGGGTTCGACGCGAGCAGCGCGAGGCGGGCGCGCGAGACGGCGATCCAGGTGTTCCGCGACGGCGACTTCTCGAGCGCGGTCTCGGCGCGGGAGAGCTGACCGAGGATGATCGCGAGGTCGGCCGCGTCGCTGGTGAGCAGCGAGTGCGCGGTCGAGCCTTCGAGCAGGCGGTCGCCGTGCTCGGCCCAGGTGCGGTCGAGGTCGGCGTCGGTCTCCACCGGGTCACCCCAGTACAGGCCGTACCGGTTCTCGGCGTGGGCGGCGAACGCCCAGAACTCGTCCGCGTCACGGGAGCTCGCGAGGAGCGAGAGCCAGTGCCGGGCATCCCTGGCATCGAGTCGACCGATGGAGACGAGGGCCCGCGCGACGATGCCCGCGGTGCCGGAGGTGCGTCCGTCGAGGGTGGTGAGCCAGTTGGTGGCGTGCTCGGCTTCGCCCTCGAGGGCACGGACGAGCGCGATGGCCTCGGCGGCCCGGTCGGCGGCGGCGACCGCGGACTCGGTGGCACCCTGGGCGAGGCCGTAGCTGGTGCTGAAGCTCTCGCGGGCTCCGACGAGGTCGAGCGCGAGCAGCCGGGTCATGCCCGACTGGTAGTGGGCCTCGCTCAGCGTCGACGAGGGCCGGGTGGCGAGCTCGTCGTCGTTGGCGAGCAGCTCGTCGAGCGACTGCGCGGCCTCGACGGCCGCGGGCAGGTCGCCCTTGAGGCGGAACACGATCGTCTTGACGATGTAGACGTGCAGCTGGTCCCACGACGACATGACCTTGGGCAGGCGCGCGAAGGTTCCGGCAGCGCGGCGGGCCATCGAAACCCAGGCCTGCGCGAGGCCCTCGCGCGGCTGCCAACCGAGCTCGAGCGACAGGGTGAACCGCGGGTTGTCCTCGCGCACCTTGCGGGGCAGGGCGAGGATCGCGTTGTGCAGCTGGAGGGGCTGCTCGGCGATCATCTGGAAGACGACTTCGTCGAGCACGGCGACGACCGACTCCCAGTCCTCGGCGAGGGCGAAGTGGTCGATGGCCTCGAACGGCTCGCCGGCATCGGAGAAGTGGCGACCGACCGCGGCGCTGAGCTCGCGGGCGAGGGCGGGGTGGCGCAGCCGCAACTCAGCCAGCAGCAGGCGTCGCAGCACGGGGTCCATGCGGTAGCGGGCGCCGGATGCCCCCTGCTCGCGCTGCACGAGACGGGCCTGTGCCACGCGGTCGAGCTGGAGTGCGGAGTCCGGGGAGACGAGGGCGAGCGTGCGTGAGGTGAGTACGGCCGGAATCGCGAGGCGCAGGGCACCGCTGATCGCGGCGTCCCTGCTGCCGCGCAGGCGCACTTCGAGCTGGTGCTCGCTCTCCTCGAGGAGGTACGCGACCGGGTCGTCCTGGTCCTCGATGTCGTCGACGCTCAGCGACGCGATCACGGAGGGGAGTAGGTCGGGCAGGCTCAGCGGCGAGTTCGCCAGCGCCGTGGCCTGCTCTGAGGAGAGGGCGAGGCCGAAGATGGCGGCGCAGCGGCGAACACCACCCGCATCGAGCACGAGCTCGGAGGCGGGGACGACGACGGCCTCGTGGTCGGCGCGGCCCAGCGCCTCGAACATGCGGCGGCCGGAGCACAGCGCGGCGAGGGAGAGGCCGGGCGCCTCCGCGAGCAGGCCGAGCAGCTGGCCGTCGAAGATCGACGTGATCGCCGGGCCGAGCGGCACCACGAGCAGGAGGGGGCGCTTGAGCGCTCGGACGTACTTCTCGACCGCGGGCAGCGCATCGCCGACCAGCTCGGCGCCGAAGGCCCCGGCGAGGGCCGAGCGGATGCTCTCCCACGCCTCGTCGTCCCCCGAAGTGTCGAGCAGGTCGACCCACACGGTGTCTCGGTCGACGGCGTCGGACGAGAGTACCGAAGCGAGCAGCGCCCGGGCGGGCACGAGCGGCAGATCGGGGATGACCGTCACGCGGGTGTCGGCGGCGGGTGCGGTCAGGGCGGTGGGCGCGAGCAGCGCGGACGTCGCGGGCACACCGAAACGGTGGGGTTGCGGCATTCTGGCTCCTCAGGGCGCGACCGTACGGCGGCCTGGAAGGGCACCGCTGGTCTCGGGGTGTGCGGGTTAAGAAAGGTCGCTCGGAACGACCTGTCCCATTAACCCGCCTTTTCACCCGCCGCCGAAACCCCCTCTAGGGGTGCCGTGGCATCCGGCGAGTTGTACCCCGACGAGCACCGCGATAATGGAGCCATGCCTGCCACCCGCCCCGAACGCCGCGTCATCGAGGGGCGTTTCGTCAGCCTCGCCCCTCTGGAGGAGCAGCACCTTCCCGCCCTGTTCCGCGCGATCGGAACTCCCGAGGTGTTCGCCGGCGGATACGGCGGGGGTCCGGCCGGGTACCGCGGCACCGAGGCGGAGTTCATCGAGTTCGCCCACGGCTACTACTCCTGGCTCTCGGGCAACGTCTACGGCGTCTGGATGCCGGACGGCACCCTCGTCGGCACCAGCACCCTCGGCGACTTCGACGAGCCCAACGAGAGCACCCACATCGGCTGGACCGCCTATTCCCCGAGCGTGTGGGCGAGCGCGGTGAACCCCGAGACGAAGCTGCTGCTGCTCGGCGAGGCCTTCGACCACGGCTTCGGCCGGGTGAAGCTGCAGGCCGATGCCCTCAACGACCGCTCCCGCGCCGCGATCCTGAAGCTCGGCGCCCAGTACGAGGGCATCCTCCGCCGCACCAACCCGCGGGCCGACGGCACTTGGCGCGACACGGCCGTGTTCTCGATCCTCGTCGACGAGTGGCCGTCAGTCCGCGCCGGTCTCGAGCAGCGCCTCGCAAGGTTCGAGACGCCGTAGCGCGGGAGTCGCGAGAGCGAAGGTGACGCACCCGGCCCACAGGATCGCGCTCGCCGCAGCACCCCACTGCACGTCGACGTGCTGCACCAGGAACCCGACCAGGAGCGCCCCGAGCGGGAACGCCGCGAGGTACCCGGCGTTCTGGAGTCCGAGCACCCGGCCCCTGGCCGCCTCCGGCACCCGCTCGGCGATGAGCACGGGCACCATGGGGTTGAGCAGCCCGTAGCCGAGGCCGACGAGCAGAGCGGAACCGATGATCACCGGTGCGACGGGCGCGATCGCGAACCCGCACAGCCCGCCGAGCGACACGAGCAGGGCGGTGACCAGGATGGCCCGGCGCCCGACCCGGGCCGACACCGCGCCGTACGCGAGCGAGCCGCTGATCAGCCCGATCGCGAAGACGCTCAGCGTGATCCCGAGCAGCGCCGGCTGATCGAGCCGTTGGAACACGACCGGCAGCACGACCGCCTGCAGCGGGCTGATCGCGAAGACCGACCCCAC
>Ga0247740_1000308_pt1 | contig 25397 bp, 22 predicted proteins | sample UWRJL148409B2_FD_180942 | JGI IMG/M metagenome (GOLD analysis project Ga0247740, IMG submission 180942) | Plant litter microbial communities from Arlington Agricultural Research Station in Wisconsin, United States - UWRJ-L148-409B-2 | ecosystem: Environmental > Terrestrial > Plant litter >...
GAGCCGCACCCCACTCCGAGCCGCACCCCACTCGGAGCCGCACCCCAATCGGAGCCGCACCCCAATCGGAGCCGCACCCCAATCGGAGCCGCACCCCAATCGGAGCCGGCGGCGTTCCGCTTTGAGCTAAGCTGCGCGGCAATCAGCGATGAGCTTTTCTCGGCGGACTCAGCATGAAACCACACTCAACGCGCTGACGCTGGCGGTGCGTGCGCGGCGGGCGACGGGCTTGCCGATGTGTGACCTCACCCAGTCGAACCCCACGCTGACGGATTTGCCCTACGAACGCGCGCGGATTTTGACGGCATTGAGCGATCAGCGCAGTTTGCTGTACGAGCCGGCGTCGTTCGGGTTGCTCGGAGCGCGTACGGCGGTGCAGGCATTGCAACGCGCGGCCGGCTTCGAGATCTCGACCGAGCAGATCGTGCTCACCTCGAGTACGAGTGAGGCGTACGGCTTTTTGTTCAAGTTGTTGTGTGATGCGGGCGACGAGGTGCTGATTCCGCAGCCGAGTTACCCGCTGTTCGAGCATTTGGCGGCGCTCGAGCAGGTGAACGTGGCCAACTACGCGCTCGCCTACGACGGCGCTTGGCACATCGATTTCGATTCGCTGGCGCGCGCCCGGAGCGCGCGCACGCGCGCGATCGTGGTGGTGAATCCCAACAATCCCACGGGCTCGTTTTTGAAGCGGGACGAACTCGCGCGGTTGGTCGAGTTCGGGCTACCGATCATCTCGGACGAGGTGTTCTCGAGTTTCGCGCTCGGGGCGGACGCGCGGCGGGTCGATTCGGTGCTGGAGACCGCGGAAGCGTTGGTGTTCGCGCTGGGTGGCTTGTCCAAGCTCGCGGCACTGCCGCAGCTCAAATTGGCTTGGCTGTGCGCGGCGGGGCCGAAGGCCGAGTTGAATGAAGCGCTCTCGCGGTTGGAGCTGATCGCGGATACGTTTTTGTCGCCCAATACGCCGGTACAGCACGCGCTGCCCGAGATCTTGAGCGCGCGCTTGCCCGTGGAGCGCGCGCTGAACGAGCGCATTGCGCGCAATCTGGCGGTGTTGCACGCGGCATTGCTGGGCAGCGCGGCGACGCCTTTGTTTCTCGAGGGCGGCTGGTACGCGGTCGTTCGTTTGCCGTCGCTGCTCAGCGAGGCGGAGTGGGTGCTCGGGCTGCTCGAGCAAGACGGCGTGCTCACGCAACCCGGCTGGTTTTACGATTTCCTCGATGGCGCCGAGCGCGCTCAGCTCGTGCTCAGCCTAATCACGGAGGAAGAGCCGTTTGCGCTCGGCGTGGCGCGTATCGCCGAGCGCGTTCGGCTAGTCGCGGGTTGAGCGTCGGCTCAGGCCGCTCGCTTGCGGCGTCGCAGCACGACGCTGGAAACGGCCAAGGCGGCGAGCGCTAGGCCCGCTCCGCTCTCGTTGCCGCGGTCACCCAAGCGGCGAACCGCGCAGCCACCCGGCTTCTCTTTGATCGTCTGCGGCTGATCGCTGCTCTCGTCTTTCGACTTGTCCGAATCGGTGTCAGCGCCTTCACTGTCGGCGGCGGGCTTGTCGTCGGATTTTGCGGCGTCGTCTTTCTTTTCGTCCTTGGCGGCGTCGGCCTTGGGCGCGTCTTTCTTCTTCTTGTCGCCCTTGAACTCCATCGGTTCGCGGTGAATCACGGTGTTCTTGCCTTCGAACACCAGGGTCACGGGCGTGCCGACCTTCGAGTCGTTGCGGCCGTCGATTAGCGACACTTTGTACTCACCGGCGCGGTAGCCCTGGCCGCGCGTCAGCTTGAAGGAGAAGCGCGTGCGCGCTTCGATTTTGCCCGTGCCGGAGTCGAGGAACTCGACGTCGGTGCTTTCGATCGACGCTTGCTGGTTCACGAGCGGCACCTTGCGGTCCACGACCTTGCCGCTCGAGTCGAGGATGGTGCGCTCGTATTCGACCTCCGGTTGGAACTCGAACTTCATCGGCACGTGCGGCACGTCCGGGGCGCGAGGGAGGTAGATCGCGACCTCCACCTTCCAGTAGCCATTCTTGTCTTCGAACTCGTCGCCGTTGGGCTGGTCCTCGCGCCGTTCTTTGAGGACCTTGCTCTTCCACTCCGTGCGGCCCGCCGCGCTGGCGACGTGACTTGCGGTCAGGCTGAGCAGGGTTAGGGCGATGACGAACAACGAGCGAATGGACAGATGACGAATCGACAACGGCGTACCTCCAAGTCGGCGGCACGCTAACATTGGTCCCGCACCCGCACAGCCGCGGATCGGCGGCGCGCTCCTGTGCTTCTTCGGGAAGGGAGCTTTCCGCATATTCTGATGTTCAAAGGGGCACGTTGGCGCTGGAATTGTGCCGTGGTGGTCGAAGTAGCGGGCCCCGGCCGCCTGCGAAAGTCGCTGATGTAGGCCGGTTAGCGTCGACGTCTGAGGTACGGGGAGCGGAGTCGAAGGCTCGAGGTCCCTAGCGTGCGCGCGCAAAGCGGTGAATCCTAGTACCGACGATGAACCGATTGCCGACCATCGCGTGCCTGCTCGTCGTGTTCGGTTGCGGCGCGCGCACGACGTCATTCAGCGATCCCGACGAGAGTGGCGGCCAGTCTGCGGCTGCGGCGGGCGGGCTCCCGGTTGGCGGCGGGCCGAGCGCGGTCGGTGGTCAGCCGAACTCCGTAGGGGGTGCGCCGAGCGCGGTCGGCGGTCAGCCGAACTCAGTAGGGGGTGCCCCGAACACGTCTGGCGGTGCACAGAATATCGCGGGTGCTCCCCCAGGGGTTTCGGGGGCGCCCGCGGGTTTCGCGGGCTTCGGCTTTGGAGGCTCGGTAGCGGTGGGCGGGTCGTCGGCGGCAGGTTCGCCGAGTGCGGGCGGCACCACCAACGTCGCGGGCTCGAGCAACGTCGCCGGTAGTGGCGCGACCGGCGGCATCGTCGAGGCGTGCCAGGTGATTGCGAGTGACTCCTGCCAGCAGTGCCTGTGCAAGTCGTGCGCGTCACCCATCGTCGAATGCTTTTCCAGCCTCGGCTGCGCGTTGATCGTCGCTTGCACTCAGCAGACGGGTTGTAGCGGAGTGAACTGCTACACCAATCAAACCTGTCGCCCCGTGATCGATCAGTTCGGCGGACTGACCGGCAAAGCCATGCGCGACGTACTCGCGCTGCTCAGCTGCTCGGTCGGCTCGCAGAACAGCTGTAACTGCACCTGAACGACTAGTGCGTGATCGCGGGCCGGGGTTCGGCGAGCGCCACGACCAGCGGCCATGACAACGGGTCGCGTGCCCAGTGCTCGCTGCCCACCGCGCGCGTGTCGACGCGCAGCTGATAATCATCGGCGATCGGCGGGATGGGCGTGCCCATGGTGCGCGTTCGGTAGCGCAGCGTCGCGGATTTGTGCGGGAACGCATCGGTCGAGATCTCGAGTCCGCTGCTGGTGACGAGCACGAAGCGGATCTCGAAGCGTTGGTTCAGCTCGCCCCCATCGAGCAGGAAATAGGCGTGAATCTCGATGGGCAAGAGCGCGCCCGGCGGTGGCTCGACGCCACGCGGCAGATTCAGCTGCTCGACGACGTTGAACAGCGAGACATTATTGGACTGCTGATCCAAGCTCGAAGAGCTGGCCAGAGTCAGCAAATAGCAGCGCGGCATGGGCGGCCCAATAGCATGTACCGAGGCGCGAGCGAACTACGCCACTCCGGCGCCCGCTTCGCGCACGGTTCTGATTTGGGGTTGGCTCAAGGCCATAGGGAACCCGAGCCGCAACGGATCACGGCGTAGCTTCCGAGCAAGTAGGCGCCCACGGCCAGGGTCAGCACGGCGCGCACCAGCGCGGGTCCCCTCGCGGGTAGCGACGCGAGCGCAAGACGTGCCGCGCAGAACGCCGCGGCGCCCACCGCGCACAGGTAGCCCAGTGCGTTCATGGGCACTCCGCGCCACGTGCTCGACAAGGTCGCCACGAGCTCCGCGCGAACGTCGAGCGCATCGAACGCGCCGCGCACCAGCGGCCAGGCCAGAGTGACGCCATGCAGCGCGCCGAAAACGAGCACAATCGCGAGTGAAATCGGCTCGATGACCGCCAGCGCGCGGGCCTGACCCCGAAGCGAGGCCCATTCCCGGCGCGTCAACGAGCGGCTCAGCGTGAGCAGCCCGAATGCGGTGAAGGGGAGCCAGAGCAAGCCCAGCAGCGCGCCCACGAGCCACGGGGCTTGCTCGAACCCCGCTTCCGGGAGCGCGCTCGCGGTGTGCGCGCGCCAAGCCTGCAGCGCCAGGTGCACGAGCACGAACGCCGCAAACATCAGTCGTAGCGGCCCGGCCGCGCGCGCGAGCTTGGCTTCTGTGCCGCCCGGTGAGCTCAGCCAACTTGACTGGCGCGCGGCGCGCGCATCACCCTTTGCGGACACGAGCTCCAGCATATGCCAACGGCCCTCCGGACTTTTCGAGATTCGACCCATGTGCGGTCCATTGGCCTCGCATATGGCTCGCTGGTGCTCGCTTTTGCGTTGCTCGGCTGTCGGCATTCTCGCAGCGAGGTCGGCCTGCCGGAAGCCAGCCTTTCGGCCAATGCCGATGCCCAGACCCGCTTTCGCGCCCTGCGCGAGGCGTGGTTCGCGGGCAGCACGAACGAGCGGCGCCGGCTCGAGCCGGATCTGCGCCGGTTCATCGTCCGCTACCCGAACGACGAGCAGAGCGACATGGTGCGCGTGCTGCTCGCGTTCGATTGCGTGAGCCGTGGCGCACTGCAAGAAGCGCGCGTGCTGATCGCGCAAGTGCGCGTCCCCAGGGGCGCCGTGCATGATTTTTCGCGCGTGGCCGAGGCCTATGCCTTGCTCCGTGAGAGCAAGCCCGACGCGGCGCTGAGCGTGCTCGAACCATTGGCGGGAAAGATCGTCGACAGTGACGAGCGTCAGCTGTTCAGTGAGCTCCGCTTACGCGCGGCCGCTTCTGCCCGCCGCTATGTTCTCACGCTGGAGGCAGCCGAAGAGCTGCTGACCGAAGCTCCGAGTGAAGGTCGCGCGGCGCTCGAAGATCTGGTGCGTGAGCAATTTCAGTCCGCCAGCAAATCGGAGCTGGTGGAGAGCCTGGCGAGTCTCGAACACGCTCAGCCCGATGAGAGCCAAAGCGCGCAGGCCCTCGAGTGGCTGCGAAAGCACCTACGCGAACGCCTGATTGCGATTGCCGTGCGCGAGAAAGACGCGACGCTCGCGCGTAACTTGCTCGACACCGCGCCTGCCGCGCTGCGCGCGAGCGCAACCGGCTCCGCCTTGGTCGGTATCGCCGGCGGCGCACAGTCCTTGCCGTTGATCTCGGGCCGCGCAATCGGCGTGGTGTTGTCCCTAGGCAACGCCGATTCGCGCCGTCGCTCGGCGAGCGTGGCCGCAGGGCTCGCGCGCGGTCTGGGCTCGCCGGACGGGCTGTCCGCGCCGGGCGCCGTGCAGCTGATCACGCGAGACGACGGTGGGAGCAGCGGCGGCACGGTCGAGGCGCTGCGTGAGCTCGCCGCCGAAGGCGCGGCAATCTTGGTCGCGGGGCTCGACGGTCCCTCGGCAGATGCGTCGGTGCAATTCGCGGAAGAAAACGCGATCCCGGTGTTGCTCATGCAACCACCCGAGATCTGGGCGGGTCCACTGCAGAGTGCGTTCGTGCTCGGAGAGAGCACGAGCCGCGAGCAAGCGGCGATCGACGCCGAGCTGTCGCGCCGCGGGCTCCTGCGCATCGCGCGCATTGGGCGCCTCGGCGAGCCCTGTGACAGCTTGGCGGAAGTTGCGGGGGGGCCGCGCTTTGCTGTCGAACAATGGCGCCGCAACCGCGTCTCCGCGCTGCTCGTCCTGGGCTCGGCTGCGTGCGCCAGTGATGTCGCAAGAGACCTGCGTGGCGTTCCTGCGTTTTCGCCCGAGCTCGCGCTAGGCCTCGAAGCCGCCGAATTCGTATTCGCGAGCGACGCTCCCCGCGCCCGCTTTGCGCTCGGCGCGGGCAGCTTTCCGAGTCCGGCTCGCGCGGGCTCGGAACGAAATCAAGCCTTGCCCCCGCTCGATTGGTACGAGGCCCTGGGCCACGACGCGGCGTTGCTCGCCAAGGGCGCCCTGGAAGGCTTCCCCGACGGCCGGGTCGACGAAGAGCGCGCCGTGCGCGAGCTGCACGCGCGCGCTCAGCGCGCCCTGACCACGGTCCGAGCTCCGCTTTGGACCAGTGATTCGCGTGGTTTTTCTCAGGGACAGCGGCTGAGCCGCACGCTAACGATAGTGTCTCCACCATCGCCCAAGAAATCGCCGTGACCCCTCCGGAACTGAAATTCGACCTCCCCACGCGCCGCTCGACGCAAAAGCTCGCTCAGACGTTCGCGCCAACCCTCGCCGAGAGCGATTTGCTGATCCTGACCGGCCCGCTCGGCTCGGGTAAGACGTTCTTCGTGCGCGCGCTGTGCCGTGCGCTCGGCCTGCCCGCGACGCAGCGGGTGACAAGCCCCACATTTACACTGGTGCAAGAGTACGACACGGTGCCGTTGCTCTCCCACGCCGACCTGTACCGCTTGACCGGCCCAGGGCAGCTGCGTGAGCTCGGCCTCGACGCGCAGCGAGACGACGGGCGAGTGCTGCTCGTCGAGTGGGGCGAGCCCTACCTCGAGCAATTGGGTGGTGACGCGCTAGTGCTGACCTTTGCGCTCGATCCGCGCCGAGTCGTCGTTTCTGGCACCGGGCGTCGTTCGCGAGCCATCCTCGACGAGCTCAGTGCTAAGGGTTGAGCGTGGCTGAACCCGCCGAAGCGCGCGCAGACGAGACGAAGAGCCTGGGGGTAGTCCTCAGCCAGCCGTTCATCTCCCTGTTCGAGCTGGTCGGCTCGGTGATCGCGCTCACTGGCGAGACACTAGTTTGGCTAATCCGTCCGCCGTACCGCTTCGGGCAACTCTTGGCCGCGATGGACTTCATCGGCGTCGGCTCGGTGTTCATCGTCGCGTTGACCGGCGTGTTCAGCGGCATGGTGCTCGCTCTGCAAACCACCTACAGCTTGCGTGACTTCGGCGCGGAGGGCGTGGTCGGTCAGGTGGTCGCGGTATCGCTCACGCGGGAGATCGCGCCCGTGTTCGCCGCGCTCATGGTGGCCGCGCGCGCCGGCAGCGCGATGGCCGCCGAGCTCGGCAACATGCGTGTCACGGAGCAGATCGACGCGCTGGTGACCATGGCCGTGAGCCCCGTACAGTACCTGCTCTCGCCACGGCTGCTCGCCGCGGTGATCACCGTGCCTCTGTTGTGCATCTTGTACAGCTGCGTGGGCATGGGGGGCGCGTGGCTCGTTGCCGTGCGTTGGCTCGGGGTCGACCCGGGCATTTTCATCTCCAACATCGAGCGGCACCTGTTACCGAGCGATTTTTTCATGGGCATGATCAAAGCGGCCGTGTTTGGCTTCTTGATCTCCGCCATCTCTTGCACCCGCGGCTACTACGCCTCCGGCGGCGCCAAGGGCGTCGGTGATGCGACGACGCAGGCCGTCGTGCACAGCGCGGTCTCGATCCTGATCGCGAATTACGTGCTGACGACGCTGCTTTTGGGTAACCCGGGCGGCTGAGCGGCTCCGACTTCGCTCAATCGGCGTGGTGGCCCGCGTTCGGCGAATCGTTCGAAGCCGAAGCCACCTCCCGCGTGATGATTCCCTTCACCTGCTCGAGCGAGCGCATGGCCTCTTCGGGGGCGAGCAGATCCCGCTTGGAAGACTTCTTGCCGCCTTTGCCCGGCTGCGGGTTCTCGTTGATGGCGGCCATGAAGGCTTCCATACGCTCGGCCTCGCCGTTGCCGTTCACGTCTACGATCATGAACTTGCCCGCGCCTTGCCGCAGGTCATCGCGGAAGTCGAATACCGCGCCGACCACGGTCAGTGAGCCGCTCTGCACGCGCTTGCCGTACTTCTTCAGGGCCAAGGTGACCTGACTGTGCACGTTGGCGAGCACGCCCTCGGCCCAGATCTGATTCTCGTTCTTGCCCGCGCTGGGCCGCGGCACTTGCAGGCCTTTGAGCTGCGTTTGCATCGCTTTACTCAGCTTGGAAGTATCGCCAGCTGCCGCTTTGACCGCGCCGCAACCGGTGTGACCGATGATCAGCAGCAACGGCGTGTTCAAAATCTCTACGCCGTACTCGATCGAAGCTTCGTCACCCGCCAGGGTATTGCCGAAGTTTCGCACCGTGTAGTCGTCGTTCTCGCTGGTCTCGTCCCACGCTTGCGATTGCACGCGCGAGTCGGAGCAAGTCACGACCGTGGCGCGGGGCAGCTCGGCATCGGCGAAGGCCGAAAAGAACTTTGGCCCGTGCTCCATGTACGTCTTGTTGTCATCGAAGGACTCTTTCAAGAACGCGCGGGTGAGCGCCAGGGGCTCGGCCTTCGAGCTCTCCCAGGCGAACGGCACGGTGTACTTTTGCGGCGCGTCATCCGTCTTGGCCGCCTTGTCTTCGCCCTTGCCGTCTTCGCTTGCGGCCTTGGCCTCGGCCGCGCGGGCTTTGCCCTCTTTCGCCGACTTGCGGGGATGCACCTCTTTCTCGGCCGTAACGCTGGCCGCGGGCTGTTTGCAGGCCGAAGCCAGCAGCAGCAAAGCGGCGGTCAGTTTCAAGAGGCGCGGCGATCCCATGCCGAGACAGAACGGACGTTTGGCCCGAGACTTGAGCGCGCGCGCCGCACCGGCCAAAGAATCAAAGAAGTGCGTCTTTGGTGACGATTGGACTACACTGCGCCGCTCGCCGTGCAGGGAGCCCCTAAAACCGAGCTCGATCCAGCTACACTGACGGTGCCGCTGGGTGCTTCCAATCGTTTCGCGCGCTTGCGTCGCGTCGCCCGCCAGCGCGCGCTGTTCGCGCCACTGCTGTTGATCGCGCCCAGCGCGCTGGTGCTGGGGATGGACCTAGCGCGCCGCAGCGCGCGCTTGGCCAGCCTCGACGTTTGGCACCAGGGCTACTACCTCGCGTCATTGGTCGAGAGCGTCGTGGTGTGGAGCGTGCTCCTACACGCGGCGTCGCGCCGTCGCGGCGCCCTGCGCTGGCTGGCCGCGCTGCTGTTCGTGATCGCGTTCACGTTCACGGTCGGCGGCCAGACTTATTTTTACAGCCAGTACAACGCGTACCTGAACCTCGACGTCTCGCTGTTCGCATCGAATTTCAAAGATAGCGTCGTCAATCAGCTGCTGGCCGATTACGGCAATTACCTGCGCGCGAAGCTTCCGCCGCTGTGCATTGCGCTCACGTTGGTCTGGCTCGCACGGCGCTGGCTGCGCGCTCCGCGCGTGCGCGCGCGCATTACCGGCTTGGTCGCGCCCGTGTTGATCGCGGCAAGCTTCGCCATTCCCGCTCAACATCGTCATCTGCAAGCCGCCCCCCCCGACGTGCTGTACCTGAATGCGGTGGGCGGTCTGGTTGCGACGCAGCTGGGCTGGAGTGAGCAATCGAACCAAATGCGCCCGCGCGCGCGCGAATCGCTGCCGGTGCCCGCGCTCCAGCCCGTGCCCACGCCCAAGCGCAACGTCTTGTTCGTGATCTTGGAGAGCGTACGCGCAGACGCCACGTGCATCAGCTACGAGCCGGGCTGCCGGCGCACCGAGGCCACCAATCGACTCTTCCCCGAGCGCTACGCGTTCCCGCAAATGCGCTCGATGGACTCGACCACCGCGGTTTCGCTCGCCGTACTTTGGTCTGGCCTCGGCCCTGCGGAGTCGCGCGACAACCTGCACACCTGGCCGCTGATCTTCGACTACGCGCACGCGGCCGGCTTCGATACCGCGTTCTGGACCAGCCAAAACATGCTGTTCGGCAACGCGCGCCTGTGGGTGAAGAACCTCGGCGTCAGCAAATTCTTCAGCGCGACCGACCTCGAGCCCACGGCCGACTTGGACATGGGCGCGCCCGAAGGCCTGCTCGCCGATCGCGTCATTCACGAGTTCAACACGCTGCGCGAACCGTTCATGGCCGTCGTGCAGCTGTCCAACGTGCACTACCCGTACTACCTCGACCCGAATGGCCCCGCGCCGTTTCAACCGTCGACGACCAGCAAAGCGGCGGAAGACAATCCGTACTTCAAAAACTTCTACCAAAACGCGGTCTACCAACAAGACCAGCACTTGGCGAAGATGCTGAGCTACGTGCGCTCGACGGAAGCCGGCAAACACACGGTCATCGTGTACACGAGCGACCACGCCGAGGCTTTCCGCGAACACAATCAGATGGGCCACACCTTCAGCGTCTTCGACGAAGAGATCCACGTGCCCGGCTGGATCGACGCGCCCCCCGGTACGCTCACGGATGAAGAAGCGCGCGCCCTACGCTCGAAGCAGAACGAATACGTGTTCCACGTCGACCTCGCGCCGACCATTTTGGACCTGATGGGCGTGGACCAAAACCCGAGCATCGCTCGCTACCAAGCGCGCATGCCCGGCCATAGCCTGCTTCGCCCCGCCCTCAGTGAGCAGCCGCTGCTCTTGACCAACTGCGCCGGCGTTTGGAGCTGCGCGTTCGAGAACTGGGGCATCATGCAAAAGAACCTCAAGCTCGAGTCCCGCGCTTGGGACACGGGCTGGAAGTGCCATGACGTCGCCCAAGACCCGCTCGAGCTCAAGAACCTCGACCTGAGCGAATGCGGCGATCTCGTGAAGCTCGCCAACGAAGCGTACGGGCGCTTGCCAGGGCAGGGTATACCGAAGAAATGAAGCGCGCAGCCGAACGCAAGGTCACGGCGTGAGCGCGGTACACCCTGCAATCAATCGCGGCGACCTCTTCATCGTCGCCCCCGACGAGTCGCGGGCCGACTTCGTGAACTACGCTCACCCTCACGTGGTCGTGCAAGAAGACGTCTTCAACCACTCGCGCATCAGCAGCGTGGTCGTCTGTGCACTGACCTCGAATTTGCATCGCGCGACCGAGCCCGGCAACGTCTTACTGGACGCGGGCGAGGGCGGTCTGCCCAAACAAAGCGTGGTCGTCGTCTCGCAAATCTCTTCGATCGACAAGGAGCGTTTAGGCGAGCGCATCGGCGCGCTTTCCGAAGCGCGGGTCGAGCAAATTCTGAGCGGTCTTCGCTTCCAACAGCGGTCGTTCTTCCGTCGCTAGCGGTCTCAGCTCAGGGCGAGCATGCGGTCGATCGGCACTTGGGCGCGCGCGCGGAGCTCTTCCGGCATCTCCAAGCGGGGCTCCAAATCACGCAGGGCGAGATACACTTTCTCGGGCGTGTTGAGGCGCATGAAGGGGCACTCGTTGCAGGCGCAATTGGCCATGGGCGGCGCGGGGATGAGCAATTTGTCGGGCGCGCGCTTCTGCATTTGGTGCAAAATGCCGGATTCAGTCACGACGATGAACTCGCGCGCGTTGTCGTTTTCGACGTAGCGCAGTAGGGCCGCGGTGGAACCGATGAAGTCCGCGCGATCGAGCAGCGGCTCTTCACACTCGGGGTGCGCGATGATCTTGGCTTCCGGGTGAGCGATTTTGATGTCCTCGAGCTTCCGCAAGCTGAACGTCTCGTGCACGATGCAGCTGCCTTGCCAGAGCACGAGGTCGTCGCGACCGGTTTGCTTGGCCACCCAGCGCCCCAGGTTTTTGTCGGGCGCGAACAAGACCTTTTGGTCGCGCGGGATCGAGTTCACGATCTTGACCGCGTTGCTGGAGGTGACGATGTAATCACTCTCGGCCTTCACGGCGGCGGAGCAGTTGATGTAGCTGACCACCACCGCGCCCGGGTGCCGCGCCTTCCAAGCCTTGAAGCGGTCGACGGGGCAGCCGTCAGACAGCGAGCAGCCGGCCTTCATGTCAGGCACGAGTACGATCCGCTCCGGGTTCAAGATCTTGGCCGTCTCGGCCATGAAGTGCACTCCGGCGAACAAAATGACATCCGCCGTGGTCTTCTGCGCGGCCTGCGCCAACTGCAGCGAATCGCCAATCACGTCGGCTAGATCCTGGATTTCGCTCTCTTGATAGTAGTGCGCCAAGATCACCGCGTTGCGCTCGCGCTTGAGCCGACGAATTTCTTCGTCCAAGTCGAGCGTGGCGAGGTCCGGCGTGAGGCTCTGTGCGGGCGCGGCCATGGGTTGCTCCCGTTATAAGTCGCGCCCGCCCGCTTCGCCACTCTTCGCCTTTTCCACGGCGAGGAAGCCGCTCTCGTGTACAGTCCGGGCTCAATGGGGCCATTGCGTGGAGTGACGATGACGCGAAGCGGTATCACGGGGTTGATCATGGCGTTCGCGCTCCACGCGAACGCCGAACCCGAGTTCCCGGGAGCGATTCAAAAAGCCGCAAACATGCCGTGCGCTCCGACGTGCCTGCTGTGCCACGGCGCGGTCCCCGGCACTCTGCAAAACCTCGACCTCGAAGAGAAGCATTTCGGCTTGACCGTGCTGTCCAACGGCGTGGTGCGCGAAAACCCAGACAGCTTCGTCACGGTCATCGCCAACTTACGCAGCAAGGGGATCGACACCGACGAAGACGGCAAACTCGACGTGGACGAGCTGGCGGCCGGGACCAACCCCAGCCCCAGCAACTCAGCGGACAACGACGTGTGCGCGCCCAGTTACGGTTGCGGCGCGCACATAGCGTCCGCGCGCCCTCCCGCCGCCAAGCCCGCTCTTTGGTGGCTCGCGGGCCCACTCTCGTTCATCGCACTTCTCGGCGCGCGCCATCGCCGGGCGGCTCGACGCGCAAGCGAGCGCTGATAGGCGTGGCTGGGGGCGGGGGCTGAGTCGTGCAACCAAGCCTTCACACCGGCTTCTTGTCCACCTTCGGTACGGCCTGCGAAAACCGCTCCGCAAACACCTCCGCCGAACTCGCACGGCTCAAATCGAGCTCGAAATCGGGCACGGGCTTGGGCTGCAATTTGAGCAACAACTCCGCCGCTTCACGCTTCGCCAACCCGCCCGCGGCGAGCGCGTCTGCGTCTAGCTTCACGCCCTCGCGCGAGCTCAGAGTCTCGCCTTCCGGGTTCACGAGCTTGCGCAGTGCATCGAGCTCCATGCGGCTCACGCGGTCGCCGCACACGTCGTAGTCAATCCACGCTTCGTAGCTGAGGGGCGCCACGCGTTTGAGCATGCCGGCCATCACGCGGCCGTACTCTTGGATTTCCCACTGCGCGTGGTGATCGACGCGCAGTTTGAGGAAGTGCAGCAAGTTGTGCAGATCGATCTTCCAATACCACTGGGTATACGTGGAGAGGGGTAGGTCGATGCGCGCGAGCTCGCGCGCCATGTCTTCGAGCGTCATCCACTCGTACGCTTCACGGCTCTTTTCGCGGATTTCGTTCCAGCGACGCACGGCCTCGGTGTACTTCTCGGCTTCGACCACGGTGCCGCTGCGGCCCTGGTTGTTCTTTTTGCTCTGGGTCTGCAGTTGCTCTTCACTCGGTGTGTAAAACAACATCGGCATCAGCGAATAGCGGCCGCTGTACTCGTTGACGTTGGCGGAGCGGTGGCGAATCCATTGACGTGCGATGAACATGGGCATCGAGCAATGGAACTTGAACTCGATCATCTCGCTCGGCGTGGTGTGCATGTGCCGGCGCAGGTAGCGGAGCAGGCCGCGCGTCTGACTGGTTTGCCGAGTGCCGTAGCCGTAGCTCACGCGCGCCGCGCGCTCGATGCATTCGTCGGTGCCCATGTAGTCCACGAGCGACACGAAGCCGTGGTCGAGCACAGGGAAGTACAGCCCGAGGATCTCCTCGGCCAAGGGCGACGTGGGGCGTCGTGTTTCGGTCATTTCGGCTTATCACTACGCGGGCGACGGCCAAGGCGCTACGCTAAAAGGGATGCTCTTCCGCGTACGTTATTTCTGGCTCTGGGCCAGCACTTTCGTCGCGGCGGCGGCGGCTTGCGCGGGCTCTGCGCCGAGCGCACGCGCGCCCGAACCTACGGCCAAGCTACGCTCGTTGCCAACGCACACGCGCGCGGCAAGCTCCTCACTCGACGAGGCCGAGCCGCGTCTGTTTCCGCCGCTCTCGGGGCTTGCGGTGAGTGCAGTGGGGGAAGACAAGGACGGTAGCAAGCGCATCGTGAGCTACGGCTTGCGCGTGCTCGCGCGGCCGGGCGGCGCGCTCGAGCTCGCGAAGGAATACTTGCCGACGGCGCGCAGCGTGCGCGCGCTCGAAATGCCGGCGCGCTTGGGCGGCGGATTTCTATTTTACGTGCAGTCGTCGAACGCCACGTTGTTCTTCCGCGCGGCGACCTTCACCGGCGAGCTCGAACCATTCGCGCGCTTGGATTTCGAGGCCGATCACGTGATCGCCGGCTTCGATCGCATCTACGTGCTCGCCAATCGCCCGGATCGAATCGTCGCGCTGGACGCCGAGCGCGGCAACGCGGTCGGCCTCGGCAGCCTACCCGCTTCACCGAGCTACGGAAAAATGGCTTTCGTCGACGGTTGGTTCGGCGCGCTCGCCGTGCCGCTCCGCGGAGCTTTGGTCAGCTTCGACGCCGGCGGCTCGTGGCACTCGCTGGGCATGAATCCGAGCGCGATGGCCGAGCACGACGGCGCGTTGCGCCTGACCGGGCCGGACGGCGTTTATGACTTGGATCGCACGGGCGCGTTCAAGCGTCGCGACCAGGCGGCTTCCCCCCCCGCCGCGCGAGAACGCCGTGGCGCAAGCGCTGCGCGCCGGCAGCACGAGCAGCGGCGCCTCCAGTGACGCGCTGAAGCTCGCGGTCTTGCGCGGATTTCGCGATGCCGATGGCTCGCTCGTGGTCGCCAATTCCGGCATGTTGCGCAGGATCCGCGCGAGCGACGGCAAGCTGCTCGAGAGCGACGAACACGCTTATCCGGGGGGGGGCGAGTGCAACGCGCTCAACTACGGCACGGGCTCCGCTTTCGCGTGCAACGACGGCGCGAATCGCACCGCGCTGTACACATTCGAGGCCCCGCTCCGCATGCGGCACGTGCGCACCTTCGGCGGTCCGCGCTACGTTTCGGCCAGCGGCAACGGCGCGTTGGTGATTCGCGGCACTTGCGGCGCGTCGGACGAAAGCGCGCCCGGGGCCTACTGCATTGCGCGAAAGAACGGCGAATTCAGCGAAATTCGCGTGCGTGGCGATGCGGGCGTCGAGCGCGTGGTGGCCTTGGCCGATGGCCGCGTGGCCGTGATCGTCCCGCCGCGACTGGGCGCGGCGGGCTTTCTGTCGTTGATCGACGCGAACGGCAACGAGCAGCGGCGCGCGCTCGAGCTGCCGACCTCTGCGCGCGCACCGCTGCTCGAGAAAGGGCTATGGCTGGACGGCTTCGTCGAGGCGGGCGCGGGCGTGCTCGCAGGCTGGGTCGTCGGCAGCGAACCATTTGCCGGTGTGCGGGTCGCGCTCGACGGCAAGGTCACGGTCGCGCACTCCGAGACCAGCATCGACCGCGCGTTGCTCTCGGCTGACCGCGCGCTGCTCATCGGGCGCACCGGCCGCGCGCGCGAAAGCACCGATGGCGGCTTCGAGTGGAGTGACGTCGAGCTGCCGTCGGAGTTCGACGCGGGCCGCGAGCTCTCGGGCGAGTCACGTTTGCAAGGGTGCTCCCGGCTCGGCTGCGCCTTTGCCGGCTTCGTCCGCTTGGGCTGGCGCACCGGCAAAGCGTCGCCCCGTTTGCGTATTGCCGACTTGCCGGAGAGTACCCCCCAGCTCCAACCAGGCGGCAGTCGCTGGGTGCTGAACTGCGAGGCGAGCAGCGAGGTCAGCGAGCCGAGCTTGCCGCCGGTCACCCGCGAGCGTGGCGCGGCCCGCACTGATGACGCGCTTGCCGCGCCCTGGTCCCCGTTTTTGGACCTCCCTGCGCCCGCGTTGGGGCCCGGCGAGGTCGGCTTCGACGTCGCTTCGGGCGAGAACGAGGGCAGCACCTTTCGCGCGTACGCCTGGGGCGAGCGCGGCGCGGACTGGACACGCGTGGGCCACCTGCAATTACGACTCTCGGACCGTTTCCAAGTTCGCCGTGGCGCGTACCAAAGCGCCGTCACACGCAGCCCGTGGCCCGACGCGACGACCGCGGCCGAGGCCTTCGGCTTCGACGGCACCGGCAACCCCAGCTCCTGGCGTGCAGTCCTCGACTCGACCCAGCGGGCTGCAGCCGTGCTGGTGAGTTCCCGCGGCTTGCTCGACCTCCTATTGTTCGAGGAGGGGAAAACAGTGACCCGCATCGCGAACGCGGGCCGGCTTGGTTTCAACTTTGGAATGGTGAGCAGCGTGGCCAAGTCGAGTGACGCTTGGTACTTGGCTTCGTTCAACGAGAATCACAGCCTCGTGTTGTCGAAGATTTCGGGCGGCCGGGTCGAACGCATCGCCGACTACCCAGACCCCGCGCACGATATTGCCTCAGCCACCTTGGTGCACGGACTGCGTGGCGAAGATCTCGGGATTTGGGCAACCGGCCGCGGTTGGTTTCTATTCCCGATTGATGGCGCGAGCCACGCGCTTCAGGCGCCACTGGCTATGACGCCCGCTGACCTGGCTGTCATGCCGCCCCCGTGTGCGCCCGACGCAGACGGTTTTTTGCTCACTGGCGCGCCCTCCTTGGAGCCAAATTTGCGCCTTTCTGCCGCGAGCGGCGGTGACACCCCGAGCGCGCGCCGTGTCGAAGCGCAATTCATTTGGTCGGCGCGCGGCTTGTGCACGCGCGCGCTCGCGGCCGAGACCGAAGGCGCGATCAAGCGCACCGGCGCCACGGGGCCGAGCTCGACGGTGACGCGAGTGCCGCTCACGGTCAGCGAACGCCGCCCGCAAGGACGGCGCTGGGGCTACTTGTGCGCACCCTGACTTACGCCACTTGCAGCCGTTCACGGCGGCCGCGTTTTGCGATAGTGCGCTAGGCATTTCAGATCTGAAACGTCCTGCTCCGGGACGTCCTCGCGCTCGAGAAAAAACGCAAGCGAGAAGAGAAATTAGCGCATTGGATGTTTGCGTTTCGAAGTTCTGACTGCTACGAATTGTGTGTCCGCGCAGAGCGAGGCTGTCCCCCCCCCGGCCCCTTTGCGCGGACACTATTTTCATGACTGCGTACTCGCTATCGGTCGCCGTCTCTCACTCTCGAGATTGACGCACCAGCGAGCCCCCCCCGGTCAGCGCTTGTTCAGTTTGGCCGCCATGGCTTGACCCAGCTCGGTCGCGCGCCGGGTAGCGACCTCGACCGCGTTCATCAGCGTATGGCGAATCCCACCCGATTCGAGCGTGTGCAGGCCTGCGATGGTCGTGCCGCCGGGGCTCGTGACCATGTCCTTCAGCCGGCCCGGGTGTTCGCCGGTTTCGAGCAGCAATTTGGCCGAGCCGTATACGGTTTGAGCGGCCAGCATGAGCGCCGTTTCACGGTGCAAGCCGACTTTGACGCCGCCGTCGGCCAGCGCGTCGATGATCAACATCACGTACGCGGGTCCACTGCCGGAAAGTCCGGTGACGGCATCCATCAGTGACTCGTCGAGCACGACAGAGCGCCCCACGGCGTCGAAGAGCGCTTGCGCGAAGCGCGTGTCCTCCGCCGTTGCGTGCGCGCCGGGCGCGATGCCCGTGGCGCCGGCCAAGGCGATGGCGGCCGTGTTCGGCATCGCGCGTAACACGCGCGCGCCGTCTGGCAAACGCGCTTCTATCGCGCGCAGCGGCACGCCCGCCGCCAGTGAGATCACGAGCGTGTCGGAGTTGATCTCGCTCGACACTTGATCGAGCACGCGGTCGATCACTTGCGGCTTCACGGCCAGCACCAGCACGTTCGCCCACGCCAAGAGCTCGGCGTTGTCGGTGTGCGTCTGGATGCCGTAACTCTGCGCCAGTCCCGCTAAGTGGTCGGCGCGCAGATCGCTCGCGCGCAGCTGGTCGGGGGTCAGCGTCTTCGAGCCGAGCAGACCGCGGATTAGCGCGCCTGCCATGTTGCCCGCGCCGATCAAACCAATTTTTCGATTGTCCATCACATCTCCCAGGGCACGTCTCAGACTCGCGTCAGCCCAAACTCGGCACGCCGAAATCGCGCAGCGCACGCCGCAATTCTTCGGCATTGCGGCACGCGACTACGCCTTCGGGCAGGGCGCGGTCGTCGGTGGGCGCGTACCAAACGGCCTTCGCGCCCACCGAAAGCGCGCCCAGCACGTCCGCTTCCCACGCGTCACCCACGTGGACGATTTCGGCCAAGGGCACGCTGAGCGCTTCGGCCGCGAGCTCGAAAATGCGCGGATTGGGCTTGTCGACGCCCACGCGGCCCGAGTCGATGATCACGGGGAAGAGAGCACGAAAGCCGAGCTCGTCGACCAGCTCGGCGAGGTGGCCCTCCGAGTTCGAAATGATGCCCACCGGCACTTGCCCCTCGGCCAACTCGGCGACGAGCTCGAACATGCCTGCGATCGGCTTGCGCCACAGGTTGTGCGTGGGCTGCGCGTCCCACAACCTTTGCGCGACCTTCTCCGCGTACGCGGGGTCTGCGGCATCTGCGCGGATTTTACGCACGCCACCGCCCCGCAAAATCTCGATCATCATCGCTTGCCAGGCGCGCGCGTGGCCGAGCGATTTGGCTGCGCCATAAGCGTGCCAGGCAGTCACGGTCGCGGCGTGGGAAGCCACCGGATCCAACTCGGCGCCGAACGTGTGCGCGCGCAGCTGCAAAAAATCGTGATCCAGCTCCGCCAAGGTCTGCCCGAAATCGAAGGTCACCGCGCGCATCGAACTGGGTCGCCTTTCAGTCGAAGAGTCCACGAAGCTTCTCCAAAAAGCTGTGCTGCTGCGGTTGCACGTCTTCACCCAGTTCGCGGCCCAGCTCTTCGATCAGTTCACGGGCGCGATCACTCAAGTGCGAAGGAACTTCCACCGTGACCTCCACCAACTGGTCCCCGCGGCCGGTGCGCATGCGATACGGAAAGCCCTTGCCGCGTACGCGGAGCACCGCCCCCGATTGCGTCGCAGGCGGCACGCGCAGCTTCAATTTGCCAGCCAAACTGGGCACGTCGATCTCACCGCCCAGCGCCGCCTGCGCAAAACTGATGGGCACTTTGCACACCACGTCTTCGCCCACTCGGCGAAAAAACGGGTGGGTGCCGACGCGAATCACGAGCTCCAAATTGCCCGGCGGTTTATCGACGCGCACCCGGTTGCCGGCTTGATTCACCGTGCGCGTCGCGCCATCCTCGATCCCCGCTGGGATCTCGACGGCCAGCGTGCGTTCACTCTTGGCCAGGCCTTTGCCGCTGCACACGCGACACGGGGTGAGCACCGTTTGCCCCGTGCCACGACAACGCGAACACGGACGCTCGACCGCGATCGGAAAGAGGGCCTGCTGAAAGCGGACCTTGCCGCGCCCGCCACACGCAGAGCACGTCTCTACCCGCGTGCCCGGCTCCGCGCCGCGCCCGGCGCAGCCGCCACACGTGTCGAGCCGCTCGTAGCTGACTTCACGCTCACAGCCGAGTGCGGCTTCTTCGAAGCTCAGCTCCAAATCTTTGCGGATGTCACCGCGGTCCCCGGTGCGGATCCCGAAGGCGCCCAGCAAATCGCCGAACAGGTCTTCGAAGCCGGCCATGTCGCCGAAATCGATGCCACCTGGCGCGCCGCCACCGGGACGAAATGCGGCTTCACCATAGCGATCGAAGGCCGCGCGCTTGTCCTTGTCACTCAATATCTGGTGGGCGAGGTTGGCCTCCTTGAAGCGCACCGACGCATCCGGATCACCGGGGTTCTTGTCCGGATGATGGATCGCGGCCATGCGGCGGAATGCCGTCTTGATCTCGGCTTCGGAAGCCTCTCGGCCAACGCCGAGCACCTCATAGGGGTCGCGCACCCGCCGGGTGTAGCATTTTCGACCGGGGTTTTCCCCCGATTGCGCCGCACTTGGCCGCGGCGCCTCGGAATAGACTAACCTCGCGACCGAATGGGCTCAGGTGACACGAATGACCGCCGATTTGGCTATCGAGCGCCAATCGAACTGAAAGTCGAATACAAGCGGCTCAACACGTTCTTCGCGGATTACACCAAGAACATCTCGCGCGGGGGCACCTTCATCGCCACCGACAAGCCACTGCCCGTGGGCACGGACTTCGTGTTCGCCCTCGGTGTACCGCACCTCCCCGAACCCGTGCGCCTGCGCGGCAAAGTGATCTGGACCACACCGGTCGAAGAAGCGACCAAGGCGAACCCCTGCGGCATGGGTATCGAGTTTCAATACTCCGCGGGCGAGCGCGAAGAGAAAGAAGCCGCGGTCGAGCGGCTCATGACCTCCGAGCTCGGCGAATACTTGGCGGAGAAGCTACTCGGTCGCAAACCCCAAGGCTGATCCTGGGGATCTCCTGGGTGTGGGGGCACACGCGGGAACGGGCGCGCGTGCAGGTGCTGCCGCCGCTGTGGGCCACGCTCACGCGCGCGTGCGTGCCGAGCAGCCGCGCCGGCCCGGAGTAATCACGCCGAGCGATGCTCCGCGAAGCCGCGTTGCGGGCAGCTTTGAATCAGATCAGAGGTGCAGTGGCGGCCCGATGAGCGCCCCTCTCTAGAACCATGCTTTGCGCGTGCAGTGCGTTTGCGTGACGTACGAAGTGGCGGCGGCGCCGCCAGATAGTACTAAGCGCGCACAGTACTATTTGCACTGAGCAAGGGGCCTCGTGCCGTGGTGCCGCCGAAATGTATTATGCGCGCACAGCGAGATTTGCGCTGTGCAGGGCGGCGTGGTGCCGACTCCCGCGGAGCTACGGCAGTTTGACGGATGCGGGCAGCTTGTAATCGGCGGCCGGCTTGGCGCGCATCGCTAGCAAATCGCGGGCGATCGTGACTTCGACCAAGTCGATCGCGCTGCTCTGGGCGACGCGTTCGAGATCTTTCGACGAGTCGCCCCCCGCTTGCTGCTTGAGCATCGCGGCGTAGAAGGTGGCTTCGGTCTTTTCGGACGCGCTGCGAGCGGCGCTGGCGAGATCCTGATCGCTGAGCTTGCCGCGCGCCCAGGCGCGGAGGCGGGCGGGCCAGCCCGAATTTTCGTCTACTCCGGCGTACGCTTCTTCGACCGTGCCGTCGCTCGGCACATTGAGCTTCTTCTCCACCAGTTGTAGCCAAAGTGCGACGTACACTACGTCTTCACTGCTCAAGTTGGCGGCGACGGCGCGTTGCGCGGCGCGGCGCGCGGCCCGAAGATCGGCGTGGGTGAGGGCACGGCGCGCGGCGTCGAGCACCGTCGCGGTGAGTTGGCTGGGATCCGAGCTCGAGGCTTCGTACGCGCGCTCGGTAGCGCGGCGCGTGGCGAGTTGGTCGTCGTAGTGCTCGAGGATGCGGGCCAAGAGGCGCTCGGAACGCGCGAGCGCAGGGCCGCCCGAACGCGCGCTCTTCTGCGCGTCGACCGCGCGCGACAGCGCAGCATCGAGGGTCTTGGCCGCGTGTTCGGCGTCACCGTGATCGCGATAGACTTCGAACTTCATGTTCAGCGCGTCGGTCTCGGCCAAGGGGTCATTGGCGGCCTTGGCGAGTTCCACGGCTTGACCGAGGGTGAAGAGCGCCGCGCCGCGATCGCGTTGGCGCTCGATCGCACTCAGGGTCATCAATGACTCGAGGCTCGGCTCGGCGCGCGCGGCGGACTGAACCAAGGGCAGCGCGCGGGCGAGCTCGCCGTGGCGCGTTTCGAGCGCGCCCATCACGTACCGGAGGCGCGCCGCGCTCGGGCTGACTTTGCCCAGATTGGCCTTATTTTCGGCCAGCGCTAGCACCGGCTTCGCGTTCTCGAAGGTGCGGCGCGCGCTCGGCAATTGGTCGAGTGCATCTTCGGCGACTAGCGCCTTGCCGACGATGCCGAGCGCGAAGCTCACGTTCTCGGCGCTGGGATCTTTGCTCACGGCCGGCGCGAGGACCAGCGGCGCGACTTCGGCCATGCCGTAGTTCACGAGTTGCATGGCGAGCGGCGCCGCCCCACGCATCGAGCCGGGCTCGGCGCGGAACAGTTGCACCGCGGCGCCCCAGGTCGCAGCTTCCATCAGCGTGTGATCGAGCACGCCTTCCGAGTCCGCGGCGCGCGATGCAGAGTCGAAGAAGTGAAATAGATCGGCCCATGCGTCCGCGTCGTTTTCTTCGGCGGCGCGCTCCAGCCGATCGCGCAGTTCGGGCGCGATGATGCGGCCCAAGTCGGCGCGATCGGCGGCGGTGAGTACGCCGCGGGCGTCGCCGTGTCGGAGGTAGAGAGCGATCAGCGTGTAGCCGCCGCCGCGCAGCGCGCGATAGGCTTCGTAAGCTTCGTCGCGATCGGCGTTGGAGTTCATCGGCGCGTCGGCCGCGTTCGATTCCAGCGCGCGCTTCAGCCACAGAATGGCGCGTTCGCTGGCGCCCGTGAGGGCCGCCTTGCGCGCTTCGATCAGTGAGCGCTGCGTGGCCGAGCGCAGATCGGCGCTGGCCGATTGCATGGGCCCCGCGCCGTGTGTCGCTTGGGAGAAGCGCGCCATGGCTTCGAGGTGGGCCTCCACCTCTTGCCGCTCGGGACCCTTGGGCAGCTTGTCACGCAGCATGCCGTACAGGGTGAATGCGTAGCCTTCTTGGCCGAGGCGAGCGACTTCGGACGCGCCTGCGCCAAGCGCGCCCTCTGCGCCATCGAGCGCCGAGTCTTGAAATTCTCCGGCGCGCATCAAGTAGAACGCGCCGGTGAGCGCCTTCAGCCCCGCTTCGCGCTGGCCGACATCGAAGCGCGCCTTGGCTCGCTGCAACTGGCGGCGCACGACGCCCACGAGCAGGCCCGTGCGGTCGGCGGAGGCCTCACCGCTGACGAGCACGTCGTACGCCGACTGCGAGAAGGCTTGGTCGTCGACCGCGGGGATGCGCTTGCCGTCGATGGTGGTCTGAGCCGACTTCGCCTGAGTGGAGCGCCCGGCGCAGCCGGTGCTGACGAGCGCCGCCCCCGCGCCCAACGCGAGCAACACCCGGACACCGTGGTTTCGAAAGCCGACAGACCGGAACATCGTCCGAAGTCTATACCGCGGACGCCAAGCGGGGGCTAAGCCACGCGCTAAAACGCGACGTCGCAGTGCAGCTCGAGGCCGGTGCTCGAGCTGTCGGCCAGGCGACCGCCGATCGGGAAAATGTAGCCGATGCTGGGCGAGAACTTAGCGAAGTGCGCTCCCACCCGTGGCTCGAAAACGACCTGAAAGCGGGTCGGTCCGCTGGCTCCGCTGGCCGACTTGAATTCAACCGCGTCGACCGCGCTGTAGGCTACCCAGGAGTCGAGCGCGCCGTACAGCTTGGGGTTGTCTAGGAGTTCGTAGGCGAGGCCTCCGGACGTCACATTGCGGAACGTGACCGACTTCAGCTCGTACGTCCCCGCCCCGGTCGGGTCCTGCGTGGTGCGGAGTTCCCCAGCCACTTTCGCGCCGAGGACGAACTTGGTGGCCGCGCGCAGGCTCAGTGCCTTGCGCTGGTAGTCGAGACCCACGCCGAAGATCAGGGGCAGGCGCTTGGGACCGAATAGCTCCGGATCGCGGTAGCCGGACGCGGCGTCGGCCATGGCGTTGAGCTGCATTTGACGGACCCCGCTGGTATCCGAATAGCCGCCTTGCGCGGTGGGCAGCGCGAGCCCGAAGAAGATTGGCAAGCGGGTGAACGGGCTGAGCGTCATTCGGTATTCGCCCATCACCTGCAATGCGCCGAGCGCTTGCACCGAGACACGATCCCCATTGAACTGACGGGCAGAGCCCACCGTCCAAGGCAGCCGCGCGCTCAACGTGAACTCGGGGCTCAGGTCGTAGTAGCCGCCGGCCATGAAGGTCGCGCTCGTGGTCCTGCCGGTCGTCTCGTCCGCGTCCGGGCCGGGCACCGGCGCTTGTCCGAATCCGATCAACACGTTGCCAAATGCACCGGTCTGGCTGCGTGTGCGCTTCTTGGCGACCTCCGCCGCATCGGCCGCCGTCCGCTTCTGCTCGAGCTCGGCGACCGTCTCCGGTTTGACCTCGGCGGCCTTCTTCTCGCTCAGTTCTTTTGCCGCCGGATCGGCCGAATCCATCGTGGAAACAGGCGCTTTCGGCGCGGCCTTCTTGCCTTTGGCGGCCAGCGCATGATTCGTGAAAATCACCAGAATGATCGCAAGTCGAAGGCTCGTTCGCATGTTTCTCCCGTTGGCGACGCGTGACGGTAACACGCGAGCATCCGAACGCGCTAACGTTACGAGCTCGCTGACATGACCGACGCACCCGTTCGTCCGCCACCCAAGCGCCTCGCCGACTTCGAGATCATTCGTCGGCTCGGGGCGGGTGGCATGGCTGAAGTCTTCTTGGCGAAGAAGCGCGGCGCGGAAGGCACGTTCAAGCTGCTCGTGCTCAAGCGGATTTTGCCGGCGTACGGCTCGTCGCGTCGTTTTCGCACGATGTTCGCGGAAGAGGCGCAGCTCGCGACGCGCTTGAATCACCCGAACATCGTGCAGGTGTACGACTTCCAAGACTACGGCGAAGAGGGACAACTCCTGAGTATGGAGTACGTGGAGGGTCCCGATTTGCGAAAGCTGATGCGCTCGGCTCAGGCGAAGGGCCAGCGCATTCCACCTTACGTGGCCGCCTACATCATCGCCGAAGTGGCCAAGGGCCTGCACTACGCGCACGAGCGCAAGGACGAAGCGGGCAAACCCATCGACATCGTGCACCGTGACGTGTCGCCGCAGAACATCTTGATGAGCTTCGACGGCGCGGTGAAGATTGCCGATTTCGGCATCGCCTCGGCCAACTTGTTTCGTGAAGAGCCAGGCGTGTTGAAGGGCAAGACCGCCTACATGTCGCCCGAGCAAGCCCGCGCCGAACGCGTCTCACGGCGCACGGATATTTACTCCCTCGGCGTAGTTTTTCACGAGCTGCTCACCGCGCGGCCGCTTCACGGCGCGGCCGAAGGACAAGAGCTCTTGGAGGCGGTGCGCGCGGGCGTGGTCGAACCGCCCAGCACCTACGTGCGCGAACTGCCGGCCGAGCTCGAAGAAGTCGTGATGCGCGCGCTGGCGAAGAATCCCGATCAGCGGTTTCAGACCGCGCGTGACATGGCCGCGGCCGTGAGCCGCGCGTTGTTTCAAAAGCAACAGCTGGTCGACTCGCACGTGCTCGAGAACGTGCTCTCGGAGCTCGCCACCCGCGAGCACACCTCCCCGGGCGTCGAGGGCGGCTCGAACCTAGTCAGCGAGGGCCAGCACGGGAGCGAGGCGCTCGATGATTTGTCGTCCGTCGCGCACGTGGTGGGCACCGCTAGCGGCGCCAATGATCAGAGCACGGGCCCCGGCAGGGGCGCGCGGGGGCGCGCGGGGCGTGAGGTGAGGCACGTGGCCGTCGTCACGCTCCGCTTGCACGGCTTCGAGCAGCTGGCCAAAAGCGTCGGTCGCGCGGGCGCGGCGCGCGTGCTCGAGCAACTCCGCTCCACGCTCGGTGAAGTCGCGTTCCGGCGGGGCGCGCGCTTCGCCTGGGATACGCCCGAGGCCGAAGGCGCAGAGTCCAGCGGCTTTGCCACGGCCGCGCGCGCTCTCGTGGGGTTGATGGCGAACCCCGCGCGCGCCCCGCTCGACGCGGTGTGG
>Ga0247740_1000309_pt1 | contig 25334 bp, 20 predicted proteins | sample UWRJL148409B2_FD_180942 | JGI IMG/M metagenome (GOLD analysis project Ga0247740, IMG submission 180942) | Plant litter microbial communities from Arlington Agricultural Research Station in Wisconsin, United States - UWRJ-L148-409B-2 | ecosystem: Environmental > Terrestrial > Plant litter >...
GCGACCCTCCTCGTTGCAGCGAAGAAGCTCGACAAGGCCGCCAGCAAGGGCGTCATCCACAAGAACCAGGCCGCCAACAAGAAGTCGGCGATCGCCAAGCAGGTTGCAGCGCTCTAAGCGTTCCACTTACTTCGAAAGCCCCCGCACGCTTCGGCGCGCGGGGGCTTTTTCGTGCGCGCTGCCGGCTGCCGGCCTGCCGGTTGAGCAGGCCGCCCCGCGACCAAAACCCGGCGCCGCTGGTCAACAGGACGGATCACCGCCCCCGCATGGTCAACAGGACGGATCGCACGATCCACTGCCCGGCGTCCTGTTCACGGGTGCGGGCGGGGGGTATGGCACGGTCGGGCACACGCAGAGGCGGCACGCACGGCGCGATCGGGCGCGCACCGCCATCGAGCGCGGGTGGCGGGTCTGGCTAGCTGCCGCCGCGCCGCGCGACGATGCCGACCATACGCTCGAGCGCGAACACCGGGTCGCGGCCGCCGCCCTTGATCTGCGCGTCGGTCTCGGCGAGCAGCTCGATCGAGCGGCCGAGTCCGTCATCGCTCCAGCCCTGCAGGTCTTTGCGGGCGCGGCCCACCTGCCAGGGCGCGAGACCGAACTGCTGAGCGAGCTGGCCGTCGCTGCCGCGCACGTTGTAGAGCTTGGCCATCGTGCGCAGCTTCGACGCGAATGCCGCGAGCATCGGCACGGGGTCGGCGCCCGACGCGAGGGCGTGCCGCAGCAGGATGAGCGCTTCGCCGTTGCGCCCGGCGATGGCGGCGTCGGCGACCTTGAACGCCGTGGTCTCGACGCGTCCGGAGTAGTACTTCTCGACCGTGACCTCGGTGATCTCCTCGCTCGCGTCGGCGAGCAGCTGCTGGCAGGCGCTCGCGAGCTCCGCGAGGTCGTCGGCGAAGGCCGAGACGAGCGCACGCAGCGCGCCGGGCGTGATGCGACGCCCCGCGCTCTGGAACTCGGCGGCCGCGAAGTCGAGCTTCTCGGTGTCTTTCTTCAGGTCGGCGCAGACGATCTCGATGCCGTTGCCGAGCCCGCCGCGGATCGCGTCGAGCATGCGCTTGCCGCGCACGCCGCCCGCGTGGCGCAGCACGAGGTAGCAGTCGTCGGCGGGATGCTCGAGGTAGCTGAGGACGTCGTCCATAAACGCGTCGGTGCACTTCTCGACATTGGTGACGCGGATGAACCGGGGCTCGGCGAACAACGACGGGCTCGCGAGTGTCACCAGCTCGCCGGGCGCGTAGTGGTCGGCTTCGAGGTCGCCGAGCTCAAGGCTGGGGTCTTCGACGCGCAGGGTGTCGCGCAGCAGGCGGATCGCGCGGTCGGCGAGGAAGCCCTCGGTGCCGGACACGAGCACGACCCGGGCGGGACGCACTTTGTCCCACGCCAGTTGCGGAATGGCGACCTTGGCCTTGCTGGCTGGCTTGGTTGCCACGCTGTGCTCCCTCGATGCTGCTCTGCACCACCCGGTGCCTCTGTGCTCTGTCGACCGACGCGGCGGGTCAAGCCTAATCGCGACCGCCGACGCCCGTTCACGACGGTGTGGACAGCCGTTTCTCCCTCAGCTGCGCGGTCTGCCACTCGTGCACGCCGGCCAACCAGTCGAGCGGCGCCGAGGGCCCGAGCCGGGGATCGTGCAGGTCGCCGCCCGCGCTCACCGATTCGACGTACACGCGGTCCAGCGCGATGCGCGCCCGAAACTCGGCTACACCTCTGCCGACGGTGCCGTGGCCGGGCACCACCGAGAAGTCGCTGCGCCCCGCGTCATCCGTCAGCAACGAATCGAACAGCGTGAGGGCCGCGAGATAGTCGCCCAAGGGGTCTGTCGCTTCGAGATCGAGGAAGGGAATCAGGATGTCGGACAGCATGTCGCCGGCGACGAGCACGTGCCGCTCGTCGACGAGGAGAGCCGCGTGGCCCTGCGCGTGCGCCCTGTGCGGCAGGATCCTCACCACGGGGCCGTCCCACGGTATCCGGTCGGCGCCGTCCGGCAGCGGCGTGAGGAGACCGAAGAGGTCGAGCGGGATGTCGTCGGCGTGTTCCGGCGGCAGCGCGTCCGCCAGTTGGCTCTCCCGATCCGGGCGGGAGAGCAGCTGTCGGATCGCGGCGGCGGCCTCAGCGGTCGCGTAACGCGGCACGTCTCCGAACCTCGCGTCCCAGAGCACGTGGTCCCAGTCGGGATGGGTGGAGAATCCCGCCACGACGCGCATGCCCGCCGCCGCCAGGTCGACGGCCAGATCGGTCAGGTCGTCGCGGGTGATGCCGGGGTCGACGAGGAGGACGCCGTCTGTGCCCACCACCACCGTGGTGTTGCTGTGAATGAACTCGCTCTCGTGAACGAAAACGCCTTCTGCTATCCGGGTGAGCATCGGTAACTCCTTCTGGGTTTCGTGTGATCGATGGGTATACCGGGCGGGATCAGCCGAGCGCCATGGCCGCGATCGCCACGGTGCAGATGCAGATTCCCACCCGTTGGGGTAGAGCGACACGCTCGCCGAGCACTGCCGCGGCCAGCAGCACGGTGGCGACGGGATACAGCGAAGCCAGCACCCCGGCGATGCCGAGATCGGTCAGACCCGTGGCGAGCAGGAACGCGAGGGTGCCGAACGCGCCCAGCAGGCCGGAGGCAACGCCCCAGCCCACCACGCCGGCTGTCAAACGCCGCACCTGCCGGAACCCGGCGGCGGCAGCGAGGGCGAGTATCGCGCCGACGGCCTGGTTGGCGGCCAGAGGCAATGTGCCAGAGCCGTCCGCGATCTGCCCGAGGGCGATGAACAGCACACCGAACCCGACGCCCGCGATGCCACCGTCGACGATTCCGAGTCGCGCATCCGTTGCTCGCTCCGGGTCCGGGCTGCGCGAGACCAACCAGATTCCGGGGAGGGCGACCAGCATGCCCGACCACGCGAACAGGCTCGGGCGGTCACCGAAGGCCACCCCGGCCAGAACCGGCAGTGTCGCTGCGCCGACCGCGGAGACTGGCGCGACCAGCCCCATGCGCCCGCGTGAGAGTCCGCGGTAGAGAAATATCGACCCGGCGGCAGATCCGGCTCCGGCGAGCACCGCCCACGCGAAGTCCGCGGCGACCGGAGTTGCCGGCAACACCAGACCGGCGGCGACCATCGCCACCGCGCCGGCACTCTGGCCGACGAACACGATCTGCCAGAGCGAATACCGCCTGGATCCGATGCCACCGACGAAGTCGGACGAACCGTAGGCTACGGCCGAGGCGAGAGCGAGCACGATGCCGAGGTTCATAACACCGAGTGTGTCGTCGATGCGGTCCGCTCGACAGATCCATTGCCCTTCAGAAATACCGGACCATTTGCTGTAATTGGCGCATGACGGTGCACTGGTCGCACGGCAGCCCCGATCTCTCGATCGCATTCGAACGCGGGGCAGGGTCGATCGGCTCCCAACTGCAGGACCAGTTGCGGGAGGCGATCCGTGACGGAAGGCTCGGACCGGGCGAGCGGCTGCCCTCGACGCGACGCCTCGCGGATTCGCTAGCCGTAGGGCGGGGCACCGTCGTCGAGGCCTACGCCCAGCTGATCGCCGAAGGGTATGTCGAGTCGGTCGTCGGTTCGGGCACGCGCGTGGCCGTCATGCTCGTCGCTCCCTCCGCGGGTGATCGCGCCGACGGCGCTGTTGCTGTCGCACACCAGCCGGCGTCGCGATTCGCCGGAATCGACTTCGAGTACGGCATTCCCGACCTCGGGTCGGTGCCCCTCTCCGACTGGAGCTGGGCGGTGGCAGAGGCGACGAGAACCCTTCCCACGGCCGAACTGGGCGACGAAGACATGGCGGGCTCGCGGCACCTGCGGGAAGTCGTGACCGCCTACCACCGGCGCGTGCGCTCCGGGTGTGCCACCGCCGACGACGCGGTGATCGTCGCGGGCTTCCGCCAGGGCCTCAACTTCACCCTCGCGGCGCTCGCCCGCCACGGCCTGCAGCGCATCGGATTGGAGAACCCGGGTCCGCGTGATCAGGGCCTCCTCGCCCGTCGAGCCGGCCTGGAACCCGTACCGGTCGCGGTGGACGAGCACGGACTAAACGTGCGATCCCTGCGAGACAGCGGCGCACGGGCGGTGCTGTGCACGCCGGCCCACCAGTGCCCCACGGGGGTGGCACTCGGTCCCGCGCGGCGGCGCGAGCTGGTTGCCTGGGCCGAGGACGTCGACGGGGTGGTCATCGAAGACGACTACGACGCCGAGTTCCGCTACGACCGCCAGCCCGTCGGCTCGCTGCAGGGCCTCGACCCCTCCCGGGTGATCGCTCTGGGCTCGGTGAGCAAGACCCTCGCCCCCACCATCCGTCTCGGCTGGGTTCTCGCTCCACGCCGATTCCTCGGTGCGATCGTAGACGAGAAGCGCCTCGGAAGCCGCGGCGTTCCCGGCCTCGATCAGGAAGCACTCGCCTTGCTGATGAAGACGGGCAGGTTCGACCGTCATCTGCGCCGCGCGCGCGACGTCTACCGCTCTCGCCGCGACGTGTTGAAGGACGAGGTGGAGCTCGCCTTTGGACGACACCGGCTCCTCGGTCTCGAAGCGGGGTGTCATGCCGTTCTGCGTCTGCCCGACGGTTCGGACGAGGGCGAGGTGGCGAGAACGGCGGCGGCGCTGGGTGTGCGGGTCAACCCGCTCGGCCATTACCGGTTCGAGCGCGCTGACGGCTCGAGCGATCCGCTGCCGCATCCTCCCTCGCTCGTTCTGGGTTTCGGCAACGTCGACCAGGAGCGAATCCGCCGGGGCGTGCGGCTGCTCGCCGAGGCCGCCGGTCGGTAGGTCGGCGCTGCAGGTCAACGCTCCGTCCAGACGCGCACCTCCCCGGGCACCTTGCCCGGGGCGAGCAGCACGAGCCCGTCGGTGTCGGTGCGCGCCACGATCGTGCCCGTCGCGGCGAGCAGGTCGAGCAGGCGGTCGGTCGGGTGCCCGTAGCCGTTCTCGGCTCCGACGCTGATGACGCCGACCGTCGCGCCGGCACGCGCGTACACCCTGTCGGACTGGTCGGCGCTGCCGTGGTGCGAGACCTTCACCACATCGACCTCGGAGATGGGTCCTGCCGCCAGCATCAGGGCCTGGGACCGCTCGCCGAGGTCTCCGAGAAACAGCGAGCCGAGACATCCGTCGGCGCATCCTCCGACCGGCTCGAACGCCACCGTGACGCTCGCGTCGTTGCCCGGTTCGACCGAACCGAGCCGCGCCCGCGGCCAGAGCACCGAGTAGCGCAGCTCGCCGAGCATGCCCGTCGCTCCGCGCGACACCCGTTCGACTTCCGCTCCCCCGGCAGCGAGATCGGCGACGAGCAGGTCGTCGTCCGGTTCACCCGATGGCCCGACGAGAGCCCGGTCGACGCGGCCGAGCACGGCCTCGGTGCCTCCCACGTGGTCGAGGTCGAAGTGGCTGAGCACGAGCAGGTCGATGCGGCCGACGCCGAGCTCGTCGAGGCAGCGGGTCAGCGGTTCGGGTTCGGGCCCGGTGTCGACGAGCGCCACCAGGCCGGCACTGCGCACCAGCACCGCGTCGCCCTGCCCGATGTCGCACGCCGCGATCTGCCAGTCGCCCGGTCGCGCGAGCTGCTGCACCACTCCGACGCCCGCCGTTGCGCCGCCGAATCCGACCAGCACGACGACCGCCGCCCCGGCGCAGAGCGCCCGCACCCGCGGCGATACCGCGCCGAGCGCCGCGACCAACCCGCACACGGTCACGGCGGTGAGAAGGGCGACCCCGACGATGCCCTCCGGCCACGGGATCGCCGCGGCGGGCAGGCCCGCGAAGAACTCGGCGACCGCTGCGATCCAGCTCGCGGGCACCCACGCCACCGCGCTCAGCACCCCGCCGAGCCACGGGAGCACCGGCAGCGTGACGCACGCGATCAGGCCGAGCACCGTGGCCAGCGGGGCGGCGGGCTCGGCGAGGGTGTTCGCGACGATGCCGTAGAGCGGGATGGACGGCTGCAGCAACAGCAGAACCGGCTGGCAGGCGAGCTGCGCCGCCAGCGGAACTGCGACGACCACCGCGACGCCCAGTGGGAGAACGCGCGCGAGCAGCCGGCTGAGCGGCCCCGTGAGCACGAGCAGGCCGCCCGTCGCGAGCACGGAGAGGGCGAACCCGTAGTCACGGCTCAGCCACGGGTCGGTGACGAGCAGCGCGAGGCTCGCGAGCGCGAGCACCGGTATGCCGCGCACCGGCCGCCCGCCGACGGTGGCGAGCAGCACAATCACCGCCATCACCCCCGCGCGCACGACGCTCGCCTGCGGCGTCACGAGCACGACGAAAGCGACGAGCACTAGGACGGATGCACCGATCCGTACGCCGCGCGCCAGCCCGAGCAGCGCCCCTGCCAGCATGATGAGCGCGACGACCACGGCGCAGTTGGCACCCGACACGGCCGTGAGATGGCTCAGGCTCGTCGCCTTCATGGCGGCGTCGAGCGGCTCCCCCACGGCCGACGTGTCGCCGATCGCGAGCCCGGGCAGCAGCGCGGCACCGTCCCCGTCGAGCCGGGCCGCGGAGGCCGCGAACGACGACCGCAGCCCGTTCGCCCAGTCGAGGTACCAGGGCGGCGGCGCGACCGAGCGCGCGGGACCGTCGGCGAACACGAGGAACCCGACGTCGTCTTCGGGCGCGGTGGGTACGAGGGTTCCGTCGAGCTGCAGCATCGTGCCGATACCGGCCCGCGTCTCGGGGCGCGCGTCGAACACCAGCACGGGCACCGAGACCGCGACGGAGGTGTCATCGCCTACCGTCACCGTGGTCACGGTGGCGGCGAACGGTCCGTCGCGCGCGGAGGCGCCGCCGGGAGCCCCGCTTGGTGCGTCACCCGGGGCGCCGCCCGGCGCGCTGCCCACGGTCTCGCCGGTCGTCACGGTGAGGTCGACGTAGCGCCCGTCGTCCGCCGCGTCGAGCAGCACGGTCGGCTGACGCGCGGGCGCGACCACGGCCACCGTCGTGCACACCAGTGCCGCGGCGACCGCGCACACCGCGACCGCCACCGGCGGACCCCGCCGGAGACCCAGCGACGCGGCGATTGTGAGGCCGGCGGCAGCCCACAGTCCGATCGCGCCGGGCAATGCCCACGCGGGCACCGCGATCACCAGCGCCGCGACGAGCCACGCGACGGCGGCCGGCGCTAGGAGCCGCAGGTCGACCGGACCGCGGTTCATACCGTCACCAGGTCTTTCAGCCCGTCGAAGGTCTTCTCGCCGATGCCGGTCACACTCATCAGGTCTTCGATCGCCGAGAAGCGCCCGTTCTCGTCGCGCCAGGCGAGGATGCGCTCGGCCATGGCCGGGCCGACCCGCGGCAGGGTTTCGAGAGCCGCGGCGTCCGCGGTATTGATGTTGACCTTGCCGGGCACGACCGCTCCCCCGGAACCTCCCCCGCCCGGCGCCGCGACCGGCGCTTCGCCGACCAGGGGAACGACGATCTGCTCGCCGTCGGTCACGAACCGGGCGAGGTTCAACCCGGACTGGTCTGCCCCCTCCGCGAATCCGCCGGCCGCCGCGACCGCGTCGACGGCGCGGTCGCCCTCGCGCAGCTCGTAGAGGCCGGGGCTCGCCACCGCGCCGAGGATGTGCACGAAGATTCCCGCAGCGGATGGCGCCGCTGTCGAGACGGCCGGGTCGCCGGGTGCGCCCGTCGCGGGTGCAGCGCCGCCGGGCGCCACCACCGCGGTCTGTCCCTTCGGAGCCAGCGCCGCGAACAGCACGGCGCACGCCAGTGCGACGAACAGGACGACCACCGCGGCCCCGGCGCCGATGCGCAGGCGCGCACGCCGCTGCTCACCGGGATCGCTCATCCTCCGACGATAGGAACGCGCGCAGTTGCTCTCTTCAGCGCGTCGCTATCTGGGCAGAACTGCGCCGATCAGGCGTGTGGGAGGGAGGGGACCCCGGCCTTCGGCGACCCGCCTAGAAATTCCTGCGCGCGTTGAGGGCCGACCGCGTGGCGGCGCCCTGATACCTGACGGCACTGGCCGTCGTGCTGTGACCGACCGCGTTGATCACGTTGCCGAGCATCGCGACCCTGGTCGCCCGCTGCTGTTCCGCGAGCTGGGCCTGGGCCGCGTTTTCCATACGCTGGCGGTGCAGCAGGGTCTCGTACTCGCGGATGGCCTCGCTCACCGTCGTGGCGCGGTGGTCGTGCACGAGTCGCCAGCAGGCCGCTACGTCGACGGCGGTCAGGTACCTCTCCGGAAACCAGCCCCGGAAGCGCGTGTCGAACTCGGTCCTGACCTCGCCGAGCTGAGCCTCGAAGGGTGCCAGCTCCGGAGCCACGAGCTGCGCGATCTCGGTGGATCGCTGCTGGTTCTCCTGCTCGCGCACGGTGTTGATCTTCGGCACCCGCGCGTTCCTGACCCCCACGATGATCGCGGACACCACGAGCGCGATGGGGAGGGGCGTCAGGAAGACGAACAGCGACAGGAACTGGGGCAGCCACTGTCCGTCGGCGGATGTCGCGCTGCCCGTCGCGGTCACACTCACCGCGAAGACCACGAACGCCACGACCGACAGCACGAGGGTCAGAACGAGCACCCAGAGCCAGTACGCCCCGGCCTTCCACTTGCCCTTGTACCCTACGTAGCGGTGGGCGTGGCGCTGGTAGATGGCGGCTTCCTGCTGCTGGAGCCCCTCGATCCTCACGATCAGGTCGTGCAGCTGGTTGAGCCTGCCCTCGAGTTCGGCGCGCGGATCGGTCGGCTGCTGCACGTCGCTCATGGGATGCCTCTCAGGCTTCGTCGACAACGGTGGATGACACGAGAAAGCCCATTCTGACACCGTCAGGGCCACACACGTGAACATTCCCCAGCTGCCGCGCCATCCGTCCCCCTGTTTTGGAAAATCAGGAACCGCGGTCGCCGCAGCGAAGCCGGCCCGCGGAATCCGGCGCATCCGTCACCCGCGGGCGACCGGACCTCCTGAATTTCCGAAATGCACGCCCGCCGCGGGTGGCCGCGCGGCCCCTACTTCACCGCGAAGGAGATGACCCGGGGGGCGCGCACGATGACGTTCACGATCTCCTGGTCGCCGATCGAGCGGATGACCGCCTCCGACTTGCGCGCCAGTGCCTCGAGGTCTTCGCCGCTGATCTTCGGCGACACCTCGAACTTGTCACGCACCTTGCCGTTGACCTGCACGACTGCCATGACGGCGTCTTCGACGAGCAGGGTCGGGTCGGCCTTGCGCCAGCGGGCGAGCGCGACTGTCGGCTCGTAGCCGAGCAGCTCCCACATCTCCTCGGCCGTGTACGGCGCGAAGAGGCTGAGGGCGACGGCGATGACCTCGGTGGCCTCGCGCACGGCCGCATCCGCGGGTCCGGCTCCGGTGTCGATCGTCTTGCGGGTGGCGTTGACGAGCTCCATCAGTCGCGCGACGACGACGTTGAACTTGAACGACTCGACGAGGCCGGGGCCGTCCTGCAGGAAGCGGTGGGTCTGCTTGCGCAGGGCGGCGTCGCCGGTCTTCCACTCGACGTCGGGAGCGGACGTGACGTCTTTCGCCAGGCGCCAAGCGCGCTTGAGGAACTTCGCCGAGCCGGCGGGCGAGACGTCTTCCCAGTTGATGTCGTCTTCGGGCGGGCCGGCGAACACCATGGTGAGGCGGATCGCGTCGACACCGAACTCGTCGATGACGTCGCCGAGGTTGACGCCGCCCTTGCTCTTCGACATCTTCGTTCCGCCGGAGAGCACCATGCCCTGGTTCAGCAGCGCGCTGAACGGCTCGGTGAACGAGACGTAGCCGAGGTCGAACAGCACCTTGGTGATGAAGCGCGCGTAGAGCAGGTGCAGGATTGCGTGCTCGACGCCGCCGACGTACTGGTCGACGGGCGCCCACTTGTCGGCGGTCTTCGGGTCGAACGCCTGGGTGTCGTCGTTCGGGTTGAGGAAGCGCAGGAAGTACCACGAGCTGTCGACGAAGGTGTCCATGGTGTCGGCGTCGCGCAGGGCATCGCTGCCGTCGCGCGGGTCGGGCACGTTGACCCAGTCGGTCGCGGCGGCGAGCGGCGACTGGCCCTTGGGCTGCAGGTCGAGGCCCTCGGTCGGCGGCAGCAGCACGGGCAGCTGGTCTTCGGGCACGGGCACGAGCTCGCCGTCGGCGCCGTGGATCATCGGGATCGGCGTTCCCCAGAAGCGCTGGCGGCTGATCAGCCAGTCGCGCAAGCGGTAGGTCTTCGCCGCGCGGCCGCTGCCGGTCGACTCGAGCAGCTCGATGATGCGCTTGATCGCGTGGTTCTTGCTCAGCCCGTCGAGCGGGCCCGAGTTGATCATGCGTCCCTCGCCGCCGAGCGCCTCGCCGGTCGCGGCGGGCGCGAGCTCTGGCAGGTCGTCGGGCAGGATCGCCACGCCGTTCTCGTCGAGGTCGAGCACGGGGATCGACGTCGTCACCGACGCGTTCGTGTCGACGACGACCACGACGGGCAGGTCGAACTTAAGAGCGAAGTCGAGGTCGCGCTGGTCGTGGGCGGGGACGCCCATGACTGCGCCATGACCGTAGTCGGCGAGCACGTAGTCGGCGGCCCAGATCGGGATGCGTTCCTTCGTCACCGGGTTGACCGCGAAACGGCGGAGCGGAACGCCGGTCTTCTCGCGAGTGGCATCCTGCCTCTCGATCTCCGTGCTCTTCTGGATCTCCTTCAGGTAGGCGGCGAACGACTCCTGCACCTCGGGGGTGGATCCGGCGGCGAGCTCGGCCGCGAGGTCGGAGTCGGGCGCGACGACCATGAAGGTCGCACCGAACAGGGTGTCGGGGCGGGTGGTGAAGACGGTGACCTTCTCGTCGGTCTTTCCGAAGAGCGGGCCCTCGATCACGAAGTCGACGTCGGCGCCGATCGAGCGGCCGATCCAGTTGCGCTGCATTGCGAGCACCTTGCTCGGCCAGTGGCCCTCGAGCTGGTTCAGGTCGTCGAGCAGGCGGTCGGCGTAGTCGGTGATCTTGAAGTACCACTGCGTGAGCTTCTTCTTCACCACGACGGCGCCCGAGCGGTCGGACGTGCCGTCGGCGAGCACCTGCTCGTTCGCGAGCACGGTCTGGTCGATCGGGTCCCAGTTGACCCAGCTCTCCTTGCGGTAGGCGAGGCCCTTCTCGTAGAGCTTGAGGAACAGCCACTGGTTCCATTTGTAGTACTCGGGGTCGCTCGTGGCGAGCTCGCGGTCCCAGTCGACGCTGGTCGCGTAGCGGCGCATCGAGGCCTTCTGCTCGGCGATGTTGCCGTAGGTCCAGTCGCGCGGGTTCACGCCGCGCTTGATCGCCGCGTTCTCGGCGGGCAGGCCGAACGAGTCCCAGCCGACCGGGTGCAGCACGTTGAAGCCCTGCATGCGCCAGTAGCGCGCGACGACGTCGGCGAGTGCATAGGCCTCACCGTGTCCCATGTGCAGGTCGCCCGACGGGTACGAGAACATGTCGAGGATGTACTTGCGCGGACGCTTGTCGTCGGCATTGCCCGACGCGAACGGCTTGAGCTCCTCCCACACCGGCAGCCATTTGTTCTGGATGGCGGCGATGTCGTATTCGGGAGCGTCGTCTGGGTACTCGTGGGCCACGTAGATCTCAATTCATTGCGGGAGTTGGCCGCGAATTATTGCTGGGCGGCCCAATAAAGATTAGCGAACGGATGCTGCGCCCGCCGCACTGCAACCAAACGGTTGCGCCTTGCCGCACCTTGTGCAACTCTGGGGTTGCACTCATCGACTCCCCCGACACCGGAAGGAACCACCATGACCGACTCGACCCCCGCCGTGATCGACGACGAAACCTGGAGCGTCACCCGCACCGTGCGCATCGACGCGCCGCGCTCCCGCGTCTGGGCGGCACTCACCACGCCCGACCTCATCTCGCAGTGGTTCGGGCAGCGGACGACGCTCGACCGCGTCGACGTCGGCGGCACCGGATTCTTCCACTTCGACGGCTACGGCGCGAACCCCGTCGTCATCGTCGAGCACCAACCCGAGAGCGCGTTCGGCTACCGCTGGGGCATCACAGACGAGCCGATCCGCGACGACAACTCGACGCTGGTGCGCTTCACCCTCGACGACGAGGGCGACGGAACGCTGCTGTCGGTGGTCGAGACCGGCTTCGGTCTGCTGGCGGGTGGGGACGAGCACCGCCGCGCCCACCTCGACGAGCACCGCGAGGGCTGGGACTCGGAGATCGACGAGCTGATCGCCCTGCTGTCATGAGCCTCGTGCCCGTATTCGCCGCGCTGGGCGACGAGACCCGCTGGGGCATCCTCACCGCCCTCGGCGACGAAGACCTCTCGGCGTCGGCGCTCGCCCAGCGGCTGCCGGTGAGCCGGCAGGCGATCGCAAAACACCTCGCGTCGCTCGTCGAGGTCGGGCTTGTGGAGCCGGTATCCGCCGGACGCGAGATCCGCTACCGCGCCCTGGGCGGCCGGCTCGGCGAGCTCGCCGTCCAACTCGAGCAGATCGGCGCGGCCTGGGACACCCGCCTCGGCGCCCTCAAGCGCCTGGCCGAGGGCCGCTGACCCGCCGCGCCGCCGCCGCGCCGCGCGCGGCACGCTCCGCTCCCGCTCCCCGCGGGCGTCGCACTTTCGGAAACTCAGGAACTGCGGTCGCCGGCGTGTCTGCACCCCGCGGAATCCGGCGCATCCGCCATTCCTCCCCGACCGCGTCTCCTGAATTTCCGAAACACCCGCGCAAGGGCCGCCGGTCCGCGCGCCGCAGCCGGGCGACTGCCGGCCGTCGCGCACCCCCGTTGCGCTCGGCGGGCGCTCGGAGCAAGGTGGTGGGCGACGGGAGGACAACCATGTCGGACATCGAAGACCGCGCGGTCGTCGACGACGACGACTTCTCAGTCAGCCGCACCGTGCACGTGCGGGTGCCGCGCGAGCGGGTGTGGGCGGCCATCACCACCGCCGACGGCATCGCGGGCTGGTTCGGCGACACCGCGAGGCTAGACGAGCTGCGGGTCGGGGCGTCCGGCTCGCTCGGCTGGCACGACTTCGGCGACTACGCGTTCGTCGTCACGGCACTGGTCGACCGCTTTTTGTTCGAGTTCCGCTGGGCGAAGGACCCGGGTGTCGAGGTGGCCGCCGACAACGCGACATCCGTGCGCTTCGTTCTGATGGATGCACCGGAGGGCACCATCCTGACCGTGGTCGAGAGCGGCTTCGGCTCGCTCGCCGGCGACGACGCATCGCGGCGTGAGCTGCTGCACGGCAACCGCGAGGGCTGGGATCTCGAGCTCGACGACCTGGTCAGAGCGCTTGAGTCGTGAGCACGGCCAGCAGCGCCGCCGCTTTGAGCTTGACCTCGGCGAGCTCCTCGACCGGCACCGACAGCGCCGTGATGCCGCCGCCCGCGCCGACCGTCGCGCCCGCGGGGTCGAGCACGATCGACCGGATGACCATCGCCAGATCGACCCGGCCGTCGAGCCCGAAGTAGCCGAAGGCGCCGGCGTAGATCCCGCGCGGGCGCCGCTCCAACCGGTCGAGGATGAGCGTCGCGCTGCGTTTCGGCGCCCCCGTCATCGAGCCGGCCGGGAAGCAGGCGACGACCGCGTCGACGGCGTCGAGTCCGGGTGCCAGCCGCCCGCGCACGGTGCTCACCAGCTGGTGCACCTGCGGGTAGCTCTCCACTGCGAACAGGCTCGGCACGGTGACCGAGCCGAGTTCGCTGACGCGGCCGATGTCGTTGCGCATCAGGTCGACGATCATGAGGTTCTCGGCGGTCTCCTTGTCACTGGCGAGCAGTTCGGCCCTGAGCGCTGCGTCGTCGCCGTCGGTCACGCCCCTGGCCCGCGTCCCCTTGATCGGCTTCGACTCGACGACCCCGCCGGGGGTCACGCTGAGAAACTGCTCGGGCGAGCTGCTCAGCAGGGCGACATCGCCGACCCGGATCATCCCGCCGTGATGCGCGGGGCTCGACGCCCGCAGCGCGAGGTAGGTGGCGAACGGGTCGGGCCGCACGTCGATGCTCGCCTCGTTCGTGAGGCACAGCTGGTAGGCGTCGCCCGCGTGGATCGCGGCCTGGCATTCGGCGACGAGCTCGAGGTAGCGGTCGTCGGGGATGGCCCAGCGCGCCGCCGCGTCGGTGGGAACGTGCTCGGGCAGGTCGCGTTCGACGCCGAGCGCGGCGATGGTCGCCGAACGCCAGTCGGCCAGCTCGCCCTCCCACGCGGTTCCGAGCGCGAGCAGCGTGACCTCGCGGGTGGTGTGGTCGAACGCGAGGGCGCGGTCGGCGAACATCATGGCGGCGTCGGGGTAGCGGCTCGCCGCCGTAACCGGGGTGCCGAGGGTGCCCGCGCGCAGCCCGTACCCGAGCCAGCCGACCCACCCCAGCGAGAAGCCGGAGCCCGTGTCATCCGCGATTCTGTGCGCAGCGAGGTCGGCCCGCAGCTCGTCGAATACCGCGGCGCCCTCGATGATGCGGGAGCCCGCCCCGAGATAGCTGATGCCCGCGTTCTGTCCGCTGTCGAGCCAGAAGCTGTTCGGTTCGTCGGCGAGCAGGCCGGCCCAGGCCTGGGCCGGTTCGACCCAACGGCCGAGCGGATGCCGCAGCACGAGTGACGGCGGAAGCTCGGCGGGGCGCATACCCTGAGTTTATGAGTACGCCGATCGCGCCCACCTCGGCCGTCTACCGTTGGCACGACGACGCCCTGCAGCTGCTGGACTACTGCGACATGACCGAGACCGCTGTCGAGGCCGCGGATTCCTGGCTGGTGACCGACGGACGCACGCTCGCGCTCGACCTGCACCGGTCGCGGTTCCTGGACGCGGCGCCCGGGGGCGAGGAGTTCTGGGACGCGGCGATCGCGGCCATCCCGCGCGAGGGCGACTGGTTTCCGCGGGTCGAACTGCAGTCGCGGGCGGGGGCGCCGCTGTTCGTGTTCCGGCTGCGCAGCGCGCCGACGCTGACCCGCTCGGTCGTCGTCGCGACGCACGCCGGGCCCGACCCGCGAACGCGTCCGACGGTTAAGGGGCCGGACCTCGAGGCGATGCTGCGCATCCGCACCGCCGTGCAGCCGCTCGGCGCCGAGGAAGCGGTGATCCTCTCCCCCGACGGCTACGTGGTCGAGGGCGCCTACAGCGCCATCGTGTGGTGGCGGGGAGCGATCCTCTGCGCGGCGTCGCCCGACCTGGAACGCGTCGACAGCGTGACCGCGCGCTCATTGCTCGGCATGGCCGCCGCCCTCGGCGTCGAGACCTACGAGGAGTCGGTGACGCCGGCCGAGCTCGACGGCTGCGAGGTCTGGGCGCTCAGCGCACTGCACGGCCCGCGCATCATCACGAAGTGGGTCGACGGCCCGTCGCTCGCCGCCCTGCCCGGCCGCCTCGACCTCTGGCGCACGCGCCTCGCCGTGCTGCGTCGGCCGCTGCCCGCGTAGGGGGCGCGCGGCTCGGGGGTCGCGGCTCGCGGTGCGCGGCTCGCGGTGGCTCGCGTAGTCTTCGGAAATTCAGGAAACGCGGTCGCGTCAGTTTTCGGATACGCCAGATACCGCGGGCGCGATATGACCTTGCGACCAGACTTCCTGAGTTTCCGAAATACGCTCGGGCCGCAGACGGTAGCCGCGACATCCGCCCCTCGCCTGTTTGGAAACTCAGGAGACTCGGTCGCGTCGACGAGGCGGATGCGCCAGATTCCCCGGGCGCGATATGACTTGGCGACCAGACTTCCTGATTTTCCGAAAACTACGCGCCCGCTCAGCCGCCGTACTGGGCCATGATCGTGATCGGCGACCCGTTGGAGTCGCAGGCTTGCGCGACGAGGTCGGCCGCCGCGCCGTAGCCGTCCACGGACGGGTAGCTCCAGAAGGCGCCGGGCGACAGGTCGGTGCGGGCGTAGGCAGCGACGAGAGCCGGCAGCTGCGCGACGATCAGCGCGCTCCCCGTCGTCGGCACCGAGTCGACGGCGGTCGACGCCTCGGCGACGAGCGCCCTCCACCGGGCGGCGTCGATCTCGCCACGCTGGAAACCGTCCTCGGCATTGTGAATGAATGTCGCGCTCGTCGACAGGGCGGCGCACTGGTCGACGATCGACGCGTCGACGGCGTTGTCGGCCTCCTCGAACTCGCCGGTCAGCGTGAATGCGCCGCCGTCGGTCACTGACACGTCGAGCATCACAACGCCGGACTCGGGGAGCGGGAGCACCAGCGCGCTCACTCCCCCGCACCCTCCGCTCCGCGACGACAGAAACTCGTCGCCGGTGCTGATCGTGAACATGCCCGCTGAGGTACACGCGATGTCAACCGCGAGCGAGTGCGCGCCGTCGGGGACGGCGAGCTTGACCCACTCGTGCGCGGTCCCGCTGAGTGTCACGCTCTCCCATTCGTCCGTGCTGGACGTGGGCGTCGGGCTGCTGGTCGCGGCGGGCGTCGCATCCGCTGCGCTGCAACCGGATACGGCCAGCAGCGTGAGCGCCATCGCGCCGATCGCCGTTGCTCGAACTCGCACGTGAACCCCCTCGTCGCCCGACCAGCCTGCTCGAAACTAACAGATGCTCGGTTATCGCGCCACCGAGAGGTCCTCCGCCCCGGTCGAGCCCCGGCCGCTTCGGAAATTCAGGAAACGCGGTCGCGTCGACGCGCCGGATGCGCCAGATACCGCGGGCCCGATCTGACCGAGCGACCAGACTTCCTGAGTTTCCGAGCTACGCCCCGGAGGCAGACAGTGGCCGCGACATCCGCCCGCGCCCCTTTGGAAACTCAGGAATCACGGTCGCGTCCGAGAGACGGATGCGCCAGGTTCCGCGGGCGCCAATGAGCCGAGCGACCAGACTTCCTGAATTTCCGAAACAACGGAGAGTCAGAGGTGCTCAGGCCAGGCGCAGGGTCGCCGTCACCAGGGCGCTGTCGATCGCGGTGTGCGAGATGACGATCACGGCGCGGTTCGCGGCGGCGGCGGCGCGCAGCAGGTCGGCCATCAGGGCGTCCGCGCGGTCGACGTCGACGTTCGCGGTTGGCTCGTCGAGCACGAGGATCGGGAACTCGGCGAGCAGTGCCCGCGCAAGCGCGATGCGCTGCGCCTGCCCGCCCGAGACCAGCGATCCGCGCTCGCCCACCGACGAGTCGAGCCCGCCGCGCTCGCGCACCCACTCGTCGAGTCCGACCGACGCGAGCACGGCGTGCAGGTCGTCGTCGGTCGCGGTCTCGCGCGCGAAGAGCAGGTTCTGCCGGATCGTGTCGTCGAACAGGTGCGGCGACTGCTCGCAGAGCCCGACGATCGTGCGCACGGCGTCGGGGTCGAGGTCGTGTACGTCCACGCCGCCGAGCGTGTAGCCGCCTTCGTGGTCGAGGAACCGCACCAGCACGTGCGCCAGCGTCGTCTTGCCCGCCCCGCTCTCCCCCGTGACGAGCAGGCAGTCGCCGGGGGCCACGGTCACCGACACGTTGCGCAGCGCTTTGGCCGGCGACGAGGGCCAGCGGGCCGAGACCCGGTCGAGAACGAGCGAGACCGGCCCGGTCGGCAGGGCGGCGCCGTCGGCGAGGGCGGTCGGGATCTCGGATGGCACGGTGGCGGGCACCACCTCGGCGATGCGGCGCGCGCTCACCCGCACCTGGCGCCACGCTCCGACGGCGAGCGGCACCATCCCGAACGCCTCGAAGACCGCGATCGGCACGAGCACCACGAGGGCGAGAGCGGGGCCGGTGAGGTCGCCCGAGGCGTGCGCGGGAGCCGCCATGACCAGCGCGCCGATCATCGCCGCACCGCTGAGCAGCGAGACCGACGCGGCGACGATACCGGCGCCGAGGGCCTGCCGCAGCTGGGCCGAGCGCAGGCGCGCGTCGGCGTCGGCGATCGCCGCCTCGCGCTGCGCGGTGACTCCGAAGGCGGTGAGAACGTCGAGCCGCGTGACGAAGTCGAGCACGAGCTGCGCGAGCTCGGCGCGCAACGGGGCGACGCTGCGGTCGGCGGTGCCCGTGATCGCGCTGTGCACGATCGTTCCGACGACGGCTGCGATCAGGAGCGCGAGCAGCAGTGTGAGGCCGGCGCCGGGCAGGATGATCGACACCGTGACGACGCTGATCACCGACACGACGAGCGAGGTGGCGAGCGGCTGCACGACCCGCAGCGGCAGGTCCTGCAGCTGGTCGACGTCGGAGACGAGCCGGGTGAGCAGGTCGCCGCGACGGGTTCCGCCGAGCCCGTCGGGCGCGATCGGGATGAGCCGGCGGAAGATGCCGGTGCGCAACACGGCGAGCGACCGGAAGGCCGCGTCGTGGGTGACGAGCCGCTCGATGTAGCGGAAGAACGCGCGACCGAGCGCGAAGGCCCGCACACCGACGATCGCGAAGCCGAGGAACAGGATGGGCGGCTGTTCCGAGGCCCGCGTGATCAGCCAGGCCGAGGTGGCGAGCAGGGCGACAGCGCTGCCTGAGGCAAGGATGCCGAGCAGCAGCCCCGGTACAAATCGCTTCGCGGGCGGCTGGGCGAGGCGCAGTACGGTCTCGGTGTCGGGGGCGGATGTCACGATGCCACCACCACTCGCGGGCGCAGCTCGATCACGCTGTCTGCGGCGTCGAGCATGGCCGTGCGATGGCTGACTACGACGACCGCGACGCCGGTGGCGGCGAACCGCTCGAGGCCGAGAATGAGTTCGGCCTCGGTCGCGCGGTCGAGCGCGGAGCTCGGTTCGTCGAGCACGAGCACGGGGCACGACCGGTCGATGGCGCGGTAGAAGGCGCGCGCGAGCGAGACCCGCTGCGCCTGCCCGCCCGACAGGCCGACCCCGCCGACGCCGAGCAGCTGCCACGGGTCGATGAGCTCGGCCGCCGCGTAGCGCATCGCCTCCCGCAGCACCGTCTCGTCGACCGCGTCGGCACCGAGGGCGATGTTCTCGGCGACCGTGCCCGCCATGAGCGAGGGGCGCTGCCCCGACCAGGCCACGAGTTCGCGCGCGGCGCCGGGGGCGAGCGCGTCGCCGCCGTATCTGACCGTGCCGGTGGACGGCACGAAGCCGAGGATCGCGCCGACGAGCGACGACTTGCCAGCACCGCTCGGCCCAGCGATCGCCGTGACGACGCCGGGGGCGAACCGCACGCTCAACCCGTCGACGACGGTGCGGTCGCCGTAGCGCACGCTCAGGTCGTCGACCGCGAGTGCCGCGCCCGCCTTAGCTGGGGCGGAGACCGCGGATGCCACGGCCGGCGCGACCGCGGCCGTGTCGAGGATCTCGAACACCTCCTCCGACGCGGCGACACCGTCTGCCGCGGCGTGGAACTGGAGGCCGACCTGCCGCAGCGGCAGATATGCCTCGGGGGTGAGCAGCAGCACGAACAGGCCGACCGTGAGCGGCAGCGTGCCGTCGACGAGGCGCAGGCCGACCGACACGGCGACGACGGCAACCGACAGGCTGCCCGCGAGTTCGAGCACGAAGCCCGAGACGAACGAGATGCGCAGCACGGCCATCGTGCGCGACCGGTAGTCCTCGGTCACGCGGTCGATGCGTTCGACCTGCCGGTGCTGGCGGCCGAAGATCTTCAGCGTCGAGAGCCCGTCGACCACGTCGAGGAACCCGCTGGCGAGCTTGTTCAGCGCGGCCCACTGCTTCTTCTGCACGGCCTGCGTCGCCCAGCCGATGAGCACCATGAACACCGGGATGAGTGGCAGCGTGACGATGATGATGATCGCGGTCGGAAAGTCCTGCAGCAAGAGCACGAGCAAGATGACCGGGGTGGCGATCGCGGTGAGGATGAGCTGCGGCAGGTACTTCGCGAAGTAGCCGTCGAGGGCGTCGAGCCCCTGCGACACGACCGTGGTCACCCGCGCCGAGTTGCGGTCGGCGAGCCAGGCTGGCCCCAGCTTCGTGATGGCGGCCACCACCCGCATCCGCAGCTGGCTCTTGACCCGGGCCGCACCGCGCACGGCAAGCACGTCGAGCAGCCAGATGAAGACCGCGCGGGCCACGACGACGCCCCCGAAGGCGAGCAGGTCGGGGGTGAGCTGCGCGATCGAGCGTCCGTCGATGATGCCGACGATGAGCGCCGTCGCGAACCACGCGGCTGCGACGATGCTCACGGTCTGGAGGAAGCCGACGGCCCCTCCCGCGAGCAGGAACCACCGGGAGGCGGTCGCATAGCGGAGCAGCCGCGGGTCGATGGGTCCCGCGCTCATTCAGACACCGTATCAGTGGGCTGAGGTCGTGATCGCCTCGCGCGTGATGCGCTTACGGAAGACCCAGTACGTCCACGACTGGTAGCCGAGGATGAGCGGCAGGCTGATGCCGGCGACCCACGTCATGAGGTTGAGCGTGTAGGGCGAGCTCGAGGCGCTCTCGATCGTCAGGCCGTTCGCCGGATCGTTGCTGGCGGGCATCACGTTCGGGAACAGCGCCGAGAGGATCGTCGCGACGGCGAGCACGATGGTGAGCGCGATCGCGGCGAACGCGTAGCCCTCGCGGCCGACCGCGTTGAACAGCCAGGACGCGATCAGGGCGACCGCGGCGGCCAGCGCCAGGGTGATGATGAGCCAGGCGTGCGGCGAGTCGAGGTGCTGGAAGATGGTCCAGCCGAGGAAGGTCGCGGCGACCAGGATCGCGAACGCTCCGGCCTTGCGCGCCAGCTTCTGGGCGCGTTCGCGCATGTCGCCGGTCGTCTTCAGCGAGACGAAGACGACGCCGTGCGTGAAGAACAGCAGCAGGGTGGTGAGCCCGCCGAGCAGCCCGTAGGGGTTCAGCAGGGTGAAGAAGGTGCCAGTGAAGTTGTTGTCGGCGTCCATCGGCACACCCTGGATGAGGTTCGCGAACGCGACTCCCCAGAGGAACGCCGGCACGACCGAGCCGACGAAGATCATGCGGTCGAACCACTTGGTCCACTCACGTCCCTTGTTCTGGTGGCGGTACTCGAACGAGACGCCACGCAGGATCAGCGCGATGAGGATGAGTAGCAGCGCGAGGTAGAAGCCGCTGAACATGCTCGCGTACCACTCAGGGAACGCGGCGAACATCGCGGCACCCGCGACGATGAGCCAGGTCTCGTTCATGTCCCAGATCGGGCCGATCGTGTTGATCAGAACGCGGCGGTCGGTGTCGTCCTTGCCGAGGAACGGCAGGCTGATGCCCACACCGAAGTCGAACCCGTCGAGCACGAAGTAGCCGATGAAGAAGAACCCGACGATGAAGAACCAGAGGTAGGAGAGATCCATGTGCGTGCCCCTTAGTAGACGGTCGCGAGCTTGGCGTGGTCGACGTTCTCGGGGTCGTCGTGGTGTTCCCACTCATCGGGGCCGGTGATGGCGGCCTTCTTGATGAGCTTGAACTCGACGACCGCGAGCGTGCCATAAACCAGCGTGAAGGCGAGCAGCGAGATGGCGACGGTGAGACCGGTCACGTTGGGCGACACCCCGTCTTCCGTCTTCATCAAGCCGAACACGATCCACGGTTGGCGGCCCATCTCGGTGAAGATCCAGCCGACGAGCGCGGCCATCAGCGGCAGGGGGGCCGACCAGATGGCGACCTTCCACTGCCACGGCTTCGGGTTCTTGCCCTTGCGGGTGAGCCAGAGGCCGGCGAGCGATACGAGCGCGCCGAGGCCGCCCAGCGCGATCATCCAGCGGAACGACCAGTAGGTGATCCAGATGATGGGCGAGTAGTCGCCGGGGCCGTAGTCCTGCACGTACTGCGCCTGCAGGTCGTTGATGCCCTCGACCTCGCCGGTGAAGGTGTGGGTGGAGAGGAACGAGAGCAGGTACGGGATGCGGATCGAGAAGATCTCGTGCGCTCCGTCGGGGGTTCCGAGCGAGAAGATCGAGAAACTGGCGTTCTCGGTCGTCTTGTACAGGGCCTCGGCGGCCGCCATCTTCATCGGCTGGGTCTGCACCATCACGAGGCCGAGCTGGTCGCCCGAGAGCGCCGAGCCGGCGAAGCCGAAGATGCTCGCGAACGAGCCGAACTTGAGAGCGGTGCGCATGGTGTCTTCGTGGCGCTTGCGCGACAGGTGATACGCGGCGGTGGCGACCATGACGGTCGCGGCGAACATGATCGACGCGAAGATGGTGTGCGGGAACTGCCAGAGGGCAACCGGGTTGGTGAGCACCGCCATGATGTCGGTGAGCTCGGCGCGGCCCTTCTCCTCGTTGATCTGGAAGCCGACGGGGTTCTGCATAAACGCGTTCGCGGCGAGGATGAAGTAGGCCGAGAGCACACTGCCGACGGCGGTGGCCCAGATGGTGGCGAGGTGCAGCTTGGGCGAGAGCTTGTCCCAGCCGAAGATCCACAGACCGATGAAGGTCGCCTCGAAGAAGAAGGCGAGCAGTCCCTCCATCGCGAGGGGTGCGCCGAACACGTCGCCGACGAAGCGCGAGTAGTCCGACCAGTTCATGCCGAACTGGAACTCTTGCACGATTCCGGTGACGACGCCCATGGCGAAGTTGATCAGGAAGATCTTGCCGAAGAGGCGGGTGAGGTGCAGGTACTTGAGCTTGCCCGTGCGCACCCACGCGGTTTGCAGGATGGCGACGAGCAGCACCATGCCGATCGTGAGAGGAATGAAGAGGAAGTGGTAGAGGGTCGTGAGACCGAACTGCCACCGAGAAAGCAGAAGCGGGTCGAGTATTTCCCCCACGTCCATCACCCACCGATCTAAGAGATTGCGCCAAAGCTACTGAAACCATTCTGATCCGCGCAGGCCTCCGACACATGGGCCTTAAGTCCCGCGTTTCTCCCGTCGGGGCCGGATCAGGGCAACCCCCGATTCATACGTCCAGACTCTGCGGCTAGGGTCGTGCTGTGAACGAGATACTGACAGCGATTCTCGACGTTGTGCAGTCGGTCGATCCGGTGCTGCGCACGTTGTTGGCGGGCTTCGGCATCCTGCTCGAGACCAGCATCCTGGTCGGTCTCGTTGTTCCGGGCGACACAATCGCCATCGTGGCCGCCACCGGGGTCGAGAACCCCGCTCAGTTCGTCTTCCTCGTGGTCTCCGTCATCGTCGGCGCGTTGGCCGGCGAGAGCATCGGCTTCGCCCTCGGCCGCCACTTCGGGCCGCGCATCCGCGCTTCCCGTCTCGGGCGACGCATCGGCGAGCACAACTGGCAGCGGGCCGAGAACTACCTCGACCGTCGCGGCGGCCTCGCCATCTTCGTCTCCCGCTTCCTGCCCGTGCTGCACTCGCTGATACCGCTCACCGTCGGCATGAGCGGCATGCGCTACCGCCGCTTTATGACCTGGACCGTTCCCGCCTGCATCGTCTGGGCCCTCGCCTACGTCTCGGTCGGCACGCTCGCGGCGGGCAGCTACCGGCAGATGGCCGACCAGCTGCACTACGCCGGGTACATCTTCGTTGCGATCATCGTCGGATTCGCCCTGATCGTGCTCGCGGTGAAGAAGGTGCTCTCGAAGCTCGAGGCGCGGCACATGCACCGGCTGCCCGATGACACGCACACCGCCGACGTCGAACCACAGCGGGTCGACGAACCGCAGGTCTAGCGGGGCAGGCCTCCGCTACTCGCGGATGAGGTCTTTGCCAAGCAGCCAGGCTCGGGCGATGCTCTCCGGCGACGGACGCGAACTGGCCGTGGCCTGCTCATTGAGCGAGCGCAGCTCCTCGGTGCTGATCGCCGCCGAGACGGGGTTGAGGATCGCTTGCACGTCGGGGGTGTTGGCCTGGTCGTTCACGACGGGCACGATGTTCTGGGTGGTGATGAGGCTCTTCGGGTCGCTGAGCACCAGCAGGTTGTTGCGGTTGATCGTGGGCGACGTCGACGGCACGACCGCGACCTGCACACTACGCGTGAGGAGCGCGCCGATGGTCGCCGCTCCCCCGTCGTCGGCGAACTCGCGCGTGTCGAAACCGGCGACGCCGTAGACGCTCAGCAGACCGGATGCCCCGTAGCGCTCCGACTCGAAGCCCTCGTTGACACCGATGGTGATCTCGTCGGCCAGGTAGGCGAGTTCGCCGATGCTCGACACCTGGCGCTCTTTCGCGAAGTCCTGGGTGACGACGAACGCGACAGCGTTATCGGCGGGCGCCTCGTCGAGCACGTGCAGCTTGACGGCCTTAACGGCGTCGGGCAGGGCGTCGTCGATGTCGTCGGCCGAGCGCGCGAACGCGGCGTCGTCGACCTCGTACAGCAATTCGCCCGCCGAGTCGGCAACGAGGTCGACGCTGCCGGCCTGCAGGGCCGCGAGGAAGGCCGGACGCGCACCGACGCCCTCGTTGTAGTCGACGAGATAGCCGTGGTCGGCGAGCACCTGCCCGTAGACCTGGGCGAGGATGCGGTTCTCGAGGCTGTCCTGCGCGCCGATCGTGAGGCGGGCGCCATGGCCGGTGTCACGCTCGTCGGCGGGGACAGCACCACACGCCGCCAGACCGCTGACCGCAGCGATCGCGAGCGTCCCCGCGAGAATCCGGGATACGACGCGTGACTGCATCTGTCCATCCTGTCACGAGCGCGAGTGACAGATTCCTGTGAGAAAACCCCAACTCGGTGGAACACCGCAAAAGAGGGGCGGATGCCGCGGCATCCGCCCCTCTTTGTCTAACGAACTACTTCAGCAGGTCGTTGTCGGTCAGCCACTGGGTGGCGATGGCGTCGGACGACTCCTCGTCGACCGTCGACTGCACGTTGAGGGCGACGAGGCCCTCAGCGGTGAGCTTGGCGCTGACGGCGTTGATGACGTCGGCGATCTCGTCGGCGACGTCGCTGCTCACGAGCGGTACGACGTTGGACGCGAGGAACAGGCCGTCGGGGTCTTCGAGCGTCACCAGGTTCTCGGTCTGGATGCGCGGGTCGGCGCTGTAGACGTTGGCGATGTTGACGGTTCCGGCGATGAGGTCTTCGACCGTGGTGTCACCGGTCGCGGTGAACGCGACGTCGACGCCGTAGCGGTCCTTCAGTCCGTTGGGACCGTAGGGGCGCTCGGCCAGCTCGGCGTTGCCACCGAGGCTGAGCGGAACGGTCACGTCGGCGAGCGAGGCGATCGTCGTGATGTTGTTCTCGTCGGCGAACTCCTTCGTGACGTTGTAGGAGTCCTGGTCGGTCGCGGGCGACTGGTCGAGCACGGAGAGGCCCTCGGGCAGGTTGTCCTGCAGCTCGGCGTAGACGTCGTCGGACGACGTGGCCTCGGTCTCCGGCACGTAGTACTGCAGCAGGTTTCCGGTGTATTCGGGGAAGAGCGAGACCGTTCCGGCCTCGAGCTCGGGCAGGTAGGCGTCGCGCTGGCCGATGTTGAACTTGCGCTCTACCTCGAACCCGGCGTCTTCGAGCGCCTGGGCGTAGATCTCGGCGATGATCTCGTTGGAGTAGTAGGCCTGCGAACCGATGACGATCGTGTCACCGGTGGCCGCGTCATCCGTACCGGCGTCCAGAGGATCACCCGATGCGCACCCTGACAGGGCCAATGCCGCCCCGACCATGACTGCGCCAGTGGCGAGCCAGCCTTTG